>Ga0214919_10000057_pt1 | contig 168794 bp, 147 predicted proteins | sample LL1503_MetaG_FD_177994 | JGI IMG/M metagenome (GOLD analysis project Ga0214919, IMG submission 177994) | Freshwater microbial communities from Lake Lanier, Atlanta, Georgia, United States - LL-1503 | ecosystem: Environmental > Aquatic > Freshwater > Lake | place: USA: Georgia | collected...
AATTAGTAATTTTTTAGGTGATGAAGCAACAAGTGAATATTTAAAAACATACAAAAAAGAAAATAAATATAATGAATTATGGAGCAAATTTTTTGATTTATCAAAAAGAGTATTTAAGAAAGGTAAAAAATATACATTCAGTCATATGATTAGAACAGATGGTATTTCAGTATGTATTTTATTTATTCGTGTAGATGTAAATAGTAAGCCATTATCAAAAACATATCAAAATAAAAAATGTTGTCAGGAAGAAAATATTAATTACATTGAAAAAATAGAAATTACAGAAGAACTAAAAAATATGAAGGTGGTTTGTGCCGATCCCGGATTGAGCGATTTATTATATTTTGGTTCATATAATAAGGAAGATAAATTAGAAACATTTAGATATACACAAAATCAAAGAAGATTAGAAACAAGAAATAAAAAATACAATAAAATTATTGATAAGGTTAATAAAGAAACATTTATTGATAGCAAAACAATAAAAGAGTTAGAAACAACATTGTCTAATCTTAATTCAAAAAGTTGTAATTATGAAAAGTTTAAATTATATTGTATTGAAAAGAATAAAATAAATAATCAACTTTATAATCATTATGAAAAATCATTTTTTAGAAAATTTAAATTAAATGCCTTTACAAATACACAAAAAAGTGAAAGTAAAATGATAAAAAATTTTGAAAATAAATATGGTAAAGCAAATAAAACTATATTAGTTATTGGTGATTATGATAAAGGTGATAATAATATGAAAGGAAAAGAACCTACAATATGTAAGAAATTTAGAAGAATATTTAGAAATGCAGGTTATAAAACATATTTGGTAAATGAATTTAGAACATCAAAACTTTGTAATTGTTGTAATGAAGAAATAGAAAAGTTTTTAGAAAAGCTAAGTAAAAAACCAAAAAGAAAAGGCGAAATAGACTTATGTCATGGTATATTACGATGTCAATCGGTTAAGCATAATTGCGAAATATACCATAACAGAGATAAAAACGCTGTGCAAAATATGTTAAAAATAGTAAAATCTATATTTAACACTGGAAAAAGACCAGAAGTATTTTGTCGCAGTAGTTGAGACTTCATACACATTTCACGATGTGTTATAACCAAATTTTTATATTTTTGTATATTTTTTAGTCGTTAAATCGGCGTTTTAAATGTGCAAAGGTGTAAAACAGGATTCAATTGTTTTTACAAAAGTTCCGCGCTTATTCACATTATCTAAATCAAGCATAATCAAATATTCTTTATTTAACTTGCGAACTTTATCCATTATCAAATTACGACCTCTCTCTAATCTAACAGTCCTCCTCTTTTCCTGTATATTATCCTCAAAAATATAATAATAATTGCTCTTTTTATTCTTTTCTAATATTTCTCTTGTTTTATCAGAAGAATCATTTTCATAAACAATCAAGCAATAACTATTAAACTTTTTACCACATTTATCAACATATCCTAATAATTTTTTAATATAAGGTTCAACATTACGACATGTCCCAGCAAATATAACATTATATTTTTTCATTTGGGATTTATTATTTACATAATTCTCAATTCTTAAAGTTTTACCTATTACAACCAAAATAAAAGCAAAAACAATTATAATTATAAAAGTTAAAACGTAATTTTTATACATATTATAATAATAGATTTTTCAAATTCTATGAATTCGAATTTTTTATAAATGATTTATATTTCATCGTATAAACCTTCTTGATACTTTCCTCCTCTAACTTGTTCAGGCGCAATATTAAATCCACATTATCACTAGTAATATCCATTTTGTTTAATATAGGTAAAACATATTTTGACATATTCGCCTCGAAGTCCTTCTTGTCAATTCGCTTAATACAATTACATAAGAACTCCGATAAATAAAAGGCGTCATTGCTATTGTTTCCATACTTGTGTAATATTTGGTTAATGACCTTCCGATTAGTAAAATAGAGAGATACTTTATTTAAAAGTGTCGTATATTTTCTCTTGGTAAAAGTAAACTTCTTTTTGCTCTTTTTTTTCATTTGCGTGTGTAGAAAATTAGTATTAACATTTGTTAGAATCGCACTATTAATATTCAGCTCCCACAACTGCTTCTCAAATATCAAATTCTGGATGACATCATTGTCAGCAAGATGTTTCGATATTTTCGCTAAAAATATCATCTTGTCCGCACTTGATATTCCATCCCCAATATTATACAAATAGTTTTCGTGTATTAGGAATGAAAATAGGAACTTGTCGCAATAATATTTGTCAATACATTCTCCCACTTTTAACTCCTTTGTAAAAATCATTTCAAGATTTTCCCCAACTTTATCATCAATCGTCTTATTTGAAAAAGTATTCACGACTAAATCAATGTTTTCATCTCGTATTTTATGACCGTCAGATATTAGTAAAAGGTCGTCCAATATATTATTATATTTCCGCAAATCATAGTCGAACGTATCTATTAATCGCTTTCTCTGTGATTGATTGAAGCTAATATTATTCTCTACGCAAAGGCGATTAAAATAATATTCATAATCTTCCGGCTTCAATCTATCAACATTAATTTCTAATGATATTTTGCGCAACTCATTTATTTTCTTGTCGCCCACCTCCTGACTCACTAAAATAATTGGATATAGCAACTTAAAATCCGACACGGACTTCTTTGCGGAAAACATCGTTAAGAAATCCCCTATTATTGATTTATCATTGTTATTACAAAGCGTATCAAAATCGTCGATAACAATCCCAATATTATCCTCCCTCTTATAAATCATATTTAACACGTTTTTATTGTTTGATATTTGTAAAATAAACTCTTTGATATCTTTATTAAGTTTACTGTCCTGAATATTCAACATTCGCATCTCCATATTGAAAAATGAACATATGAACTCCGCCAAACTAGTTTTCAATTGATTATTTTCCCCGACAATCATTATCAATTTTGTATCCATAAGATTTAAGTTGCGACACTGATTATATTCGGCAAACCACGCCTTCAATTTATCTACATAACACGGATTTAAATTTCTGAAATCATCGAAAGAATTATATTTAAATTTTTGAATCATATTTAAATATATAATTATAGTTTTAAGTTAATAATTTTCCGCAATTTACCCATCCCATTGATGCGTTATCGGAATTAATACCCAACCAAGAAGCGGATGAACTCGCAGTGGGGCCACAAGTAGAAACGAAATCGCATCTTTGTTTAGATGCGGCGGCGTCCATATTTCCGGACTGTTGCATGTTCGCGATTTTGAATTTCATTATCTTATTTTGTGGGTCGTTATAACATTTGGATGATGATGCGTTCGCCACTGGTATATTATATTGATTCTTACAGATATTGTTCCCATTTTTGTCATCTCCCATATATACCCAGTAATCGGGACATTTGACGCCTTCCATAACCATATAATCAATTGGGGGCATCTTTTTACCCATACCCCGCGCATTTTCCTTTGATTTATTTAGAAGTATTGAATATGTTATGAGCAATACGAATAAAATAATAAAAAATAGCAATACGATTCCAATAATTATAGTTGTATATTCCATTTATATATTATATAATAAAAAGTTTTTAGAAAGTTGTTGTTACACTTCGAAGAGTCTTTGAACCGGCGGATGACAGATTTTCGGGGAGAGGTAATGGATTCGGTAATTTTTGAACGTTGTCTAAATATCCTAAATATTGTTGAACTTCGGACAGGATATTCGGGACGCAATAATCGAGAACCAATTTATTCAAATAGGTTATCTGTTTTCCAAAGTCCTGATTCTGATTTAAACTATACTGTAAAAATATGGCCCTCATAACTATCTCTAATTCAATTGAACTCTGGTTATCAATGATATATTTCTTACCACTCTGTATCCATACCGTATATCTCATTTCTTTTTGAATACGGTCGATGTTATTTTTACTGAAAAAGAGCATTGATAGAGTACTAGGAGTCTGAACATGTTGGAGAGCCTCATACTTAAAATTATCTTTTGTATCATTATTTTGGTCAAACATTGGAATCGTTTTATAATTTTTATTGGTTATGCTAACTACGCGCCCATTTTGGAATTGGTTATAATACTGCTTCCCATAATCTGCGCCGGACTGTAATTCCATACTAATATCTTTCATTATAATATACTTAATATAAAATTTTATCAACTATTACTAAAACTATTTCTTTCAACAGGTCTTATTCCTCCTGTATTCGCATTATTATTACGACTATTCATATTTGTCTCTTTAAGAACTTCGTATTTTTCTACTATTAATAGTGTAAAATTGTGCTCCTTTATTTGTGGTAAAATTTTACCCTCGTAATCAACCAATTGAATAACAAACTCATCTAAATTATTAATAGTATTAGATTCAAAAATGATTTCATTTACAAATCGATTATCCACTTCATAATTTCCACTAATTGACGAATATTTAATTTTCGCGAAAAGATTGTTTAAATTTTTAGTAGCAGAACTAAAATTATCAGTTTTTAAATTAATTGGACAGTTCGGATCGACATATGATGGGTCATTAATATAATTTATTATTCCATTACTAATCCCATTATTTATTTCATATATATCGCTTGAACCATTTGCGAAATTTGCGGTTGGTTTTATTTGTGTAATTGTGGATGAAGTTTGTATTTGTGTCCCAACAGAAGATGATAATATTTTCATGAAAAAATAATTATTCAAATAAAAACTATATGTTCCATTTTGATTTCGACTCACAGGAAGACGATAATTAACATTGTATTTCGGATAATAATCAATCCAAAACTCATCGTTTGATATACATAGATTATCTTTATCTGGTGGTTTCAATCCTGCGCATTTAGTATAATCAATAAATTTATCAATATTAATATTGTAATCCTGAATTGAATTTATATATTTATTTGATTTGTAAATATTATTTGTAATAATTGCGAATGTTCCACTTAAAGGACCAATAAGAGATTTTGAATTTGCTGTATTTTGAAAACCAAGTAAATTTGTTAATAGACGGGAGGAACAATCAACATTAACTATTAAACTATCTAATATTAGTTGTTCTTCTGATGATATAACTGAACACTCTTCGGATTTAATATTATTACATTTATAAAGATTTATTCCTGCTATATTAATTACATTATTATTTATGAATGTTATATAATTTGAAAGTATAGACTTGTCTCCATTTATTAAAAAAAATGGCGCCTCTCTACCAAACTTAATATTATTGTTATTTACGATTTCAGTATAAGATGATTTAACCGGAATTGAAACAACAGAACCAACTGTATCTTGATAAATTCCTAAATTATATACATAAAAACGCAATACATTTGGAATAGTATTCCCATCTATATCAGTAATTTTATCATAGTAAGTTTTATAAAATAATGGACCATATGCTTCTTGATATAATGGAATTATATTTTTTGGAACAAATTCAATATAATCTATATTAGATCCAGTATATCCTCCAATTTCTGGAAATCCAGTAATAACAAGTGGATATAAATCATTTTGTATTAATTCCAAAAATTCAGTTGATGGAATACTACTATCAACGACTTTCATTTCCAAATCAAAATAATTCTTATTATAATATGTTGCTACTGATTTTACACGGAATTCTTCATATCTAAGTAAAAACTTAACATTTGATGTTTCTGGGTCAATCCTTACATCAACAAGTTGCGGACGGTCCTTAAAATTGAATGTTGATGAACCAGTATTTCCAGCATATTCTGTATATGATTTATTATAAATATTACTATTAAAAAATGTTGTTTTTTGAAATTCATCTTTTATTTTTTGCGCAAGTTGTTCAGTTGTATAAAATCCAGAAGTTATTTCTATCTTATTCATACAACTTAGCAAATTATTATTGTATAATTCACGAAAATTTGCTAAGGGAGATCCTGTCTGAATTAACTTTGAAAAATTAATATACCATCCACATATATTTATTTTATATTCATCATAATCTGATCCAAGATATGGGTCATAATTCCACGTACCATTACTAAATAAACTTGTAGTTATTATTTCAAATGGAACCGTATACCATAAAATAACATTATTACTAGAATTAATCGGATATTCCATTTCAGGAAAAAAATAATCGATTAATTTCACTGTTTCTACATTATTATATTTTCTACCTAAAAAGATACTGTAATTATTTGGAGTTGGATACAATGCGACATCACGCATCCGACTATCAATATTAATATAATGCGACCGATATTTAAAATAACTACTCTCTGCTATATCTTTTCCAAAATCAGAAAGGAACGGTTGTTGATTCCCATAATATCCTCTGGACCACGGATTCGCCTCCTTTGCGACCCGATTCATTGAACTATCTGTAAAACCAGTCCTCTCCAACTCATCTCGAACATTATTCACGGTTTCACCCTTCAAATTGCGATAAGGTATATATTCATTCGCATTCCTCTGGACCTCTTGTTGCGTAAGAGGATTCGTATTTACAAATGAGTTTGTATATAATAAATCGGATGGATTCATATTACTAATAATGATTATTTTTTTATACTATTATCGCAAAAATTGATGTTAAATCATATTTATTATTTTACCATAATAAAATGGACGACCTAGAAGCACAATTTTATTCAGTTATTCTAACAAATAATAAAAGTAATGATCCAAATTTTGTGAATTATTCATTCCATGGATGCTCAACAAATCCTACACCATTACATTCAGCATGGAACATTCAATATAATCCATTGAAAAAATAGTTTCTATTTTTTCTAAGGAAAAATTATAATAAAATAATAATCAATAATCAAGATTCAGACAAATTAAAGAGCAACAACAGCTTTTTTGGAAGCCGGTTTCTTCGTCGCTTTAAAAACCCCATCTGTGGTCCCAAGCATCTCAGTGTGCTCTTTCAAATGCTTCAAATAGGTCGTCTCCAACAAATCCAAATCGCTCTCCCATAAATTAAATATGGTCTGCGATTTCAATATGTCGAATTGGTCGCTCTTTTCATCGCGCTGTTTTACCAACTCTTCGATTCGCTTCTTCGTCATACTACGGATAGGCATGCTCGTCAGATAATCATAACTCGGATTTTCATTCACTTCATTCGGGTCATATTCTAAACGTCCCTTCGTGAATCGCGGATATTTCATTTTAGTTAATTCCATATCCAACTGGTCCTCATCCTTCCCCTTCAATATTATCTTGTCGTCCAATATATCCGTTATAAAACGAATACGGGCCTCCAATATTTCCAGTTCTCTTTTCAATTTCTCCTCCAAGTAGCGCTTCCTACGAATATAATATTCGCATCGAATGTCGTAAAATTCGTCCATAATATGCTCCGGAGAGCGATACTTCTTAATCTGACCCTTGTCATTGAACAAATACATATTCGTCGTATTACAACTAAGAGAATCTACCAACTTCATATCCTTCTCAAACGTCCCCTTAGATAACATCTCGGATAGCTCATTCTTGTCGAAGTATAGGATGAAACGGACTCGCGATTCAGTATAAAGACTGTCATATTTCAGAAGAACCTTCTTCTTCTTCTTACTATCCTTGTCTGGATTGATTAAATCCTCCAAAAATTCCTTATATTTATCAGTCCATAGGCCGATGGGGAGTTCGTATATTTCGACCTTCCCGTCATTTAATAAACGATATAGGCCTTTCGTCTGATACTTATCACCAGTTTTTTCAACTTTTCCGAGGAACCCTCTAAACCAAGGGACCATCGGAACCAGCTCCTGACCTCTCATCTTCCGCTTCAAATTACGAATAATATCAACCGGATTATACGAGGGAATTCTTGTACTAAAACCGGTTCCAATTCCCTGACATCCATTAACTAAAATAGATGGAATAATCGGAACATAATATTCGGGTTCAATCTTCTCACCGTCATCGTCCAAATAATTCAAAAGATTATTATCTGATGGATGAAAGACAAGCTCCATAAATAGACTCATCCGCGTAAAAATATACCTTGGACTAGCATGGTCGTCTCCACCCATAATTCGTGTTCCAAATTGGCCCTCTGGATCCAAAAAATTCATATTATTTGAACCGACAAAATCCTGCGCCAAACCAATAATACATTCATTCAGAGATTGCTCACCGTGATGATACGCGCTCTTCTCTGCAACGAATGCGGACAATTGAGCAATCTTAATCGATTTTTTTGCGCCCTTCAAGAAAGTCCCGTATATGACCTTGCGATGGGATGGCTTGAAACCATCGACCATACAAGGAATACTACGCTCACAATCATATTTACTGAAATGAATTAGGTCTTTATTAATGAAGTCTGGGATTGAGACATTCTTCTCCGTCTGCTCGATAATCAATTCGCGGTCATATTTTCCTAGCCACTCTTTTCTATCATCTGCCATTTCTTTGTTGAACGCCAGATTAATCGCGACATCTACGGCTTTATCTTCATTCCACAAGTATCGGATTTCACTGACGTCCAAGTTCTGGAAATACTCCTTCGCTTCCTGAGATGAACTTGTTCCTAACCCTTTGTAATACTTGATTTCATAGTGGGATAGGTCAGCAGTCTCTTTCCACGACTCATACTCGGTCAGTGTATAGAAAACGCGGATGTCCGCTTTGTTCTTATTATGTTTTGCCTTGACAATTGGGGTCATCATAGATTTAATGAATCCATCATTCCTCAAAAGGGACGGCCAAAAATAATGGAATAGGTTCAACAAGAGACCCTTGATATGACTACCATCCACATCTGCGTCAGTAAGAATAAGAATACTCCCATAACGCAATTCAGATACATCTTCATACACTTTCCCCTGCTGTAATCCAAGAATAACCTTCAAATTTTTGAATTCCTCATTCTTCGATATTTTATCATCAGTCGTCTCTCGGGCGTTAGTGAATTTACCTCGCAAGGGAAAAACACCATAGCAATCGCGGCCAATGACACTCAACCCCGCGATAGCAAAAGCCTTCGCGGAATCTCCTTCCGTTAGAATCAGGGTACACTTCGCGGAATTTATCCCACCGGCCCAATTCGCATCGTCCAGCTTGGGAATTCCGCGAATCGTGTTCGTCTTCTTTCCATCCGTCTTCGTCAATACTTTCGAATCCTTATACTCACTGAATCGGATGGCCTTTTCGACAATGTCTAATTTGGCGATCTTCTCAATGAACTTGTCGGATATCGAAAAACTGCTTCCGAACTTGGAAGGAATCGTCGTCAGATAATCTTTCGTCTGAGAATCGAAAGAGGGGTCCTCAATGACAGTCTTCGCAAATATCCACATATTGTCGCGGATAACACTCGGTTTCAATTGAATCTTCTTCTTTCCTTTTCCCTCAACGTATTTCGACAATTTTGTGCTTATAGCCGTCGTCAGAGCCTCTACGTGCTTCCCTCCTTTCCAAGTATAAACACCATTCACGAAGGACACGTGCTCCAATTTATCGTCGGGGCTATCACAAACAACGACCTCCCAACGGTCTCCCATCTTCTCATAGACACGCTTCATCTCCGATTTTGCGCCAATGTATAAATCAACATATTGCTCAAAATCCTTGAATTCAATTTTCGCGCCATTGAGATAAACGGATACGCTCTTATCAGTAATTGCCGTAATATCATAGACGCGCTTCATAAATAGGGCCTCCATATCATCGTTCAGTTTTTCAATATTGAATCGCTCGAAGTCAGGGTAAAAGGTAATCTTTGTATAGGGCTTCTTTGTGTATTTTTCAATGACGGGCTCCGTTTTTCGGCTCATATTGTCCATGAATTCTTGATGAAAATGACGTTTCCGTTTTCCATCGACAGTTTCAACGATGAACCGCTTACTGAAAATATTTGTGGCCTTTGCTCCAATTCCATTCTTTCCTCCTGTCGTCTTGTTCTTCTTTTCATAGTTCGCAGAAGTCAGCAAATTTCCAAAAATCAATTCTGGAACATATACATCGTGCTCAGGATGAATTTCAACATCAATACCGTCTCCATCATTCTTAACACTGATATATTCAGGATAGACTTCGATCCAAATTTCTCGGACCTGCGATGCGTCCGGTATTTTGCTTAGACGCTCATACTGGTCAATCGCATTCACTAGAATTTCATCGAAAATTTTATACAATCCCGGAATCATCCGGATTGTCTTTTTCACCATTTTTCCCTCAGTTTTATCATATACCCATGATTCAACCTCACTTTCTTCGATTGAACCGATATATGTGTCCGGTAGATTCAAAACGTGGTCTCGCTGACTCATCTTTTTATACATCGAACTGATGTCATCGACTGAATTGATTGAATCCTCGGACCTGTCTGATTTCTCAGAACTTTGGGATGAAACTGGTTTATCAGTTAACTTTGATTTTTTTGAAGCCATTGTTAATTTAATGATTTAATAGATAGTTGTTTTTAAGTTATAAATTTTCAATTTTTTTGAAAAGAGATAGATTTATTTTATCAATAGATAAAATCATTCAATCAAGATACAATTTTTCCAATGCGTCCTCCACATCCCGCCGCATATCATCCCCGATTATATCAAAATCAACAATCCGCATATTGCGACTTAGTTCAATCACTCCTCCCTCCACCACCAGTCCAATACATTCTAGCTTCCCAAGTATTTTCATTTCCCGATGATTCTCCCGAACAACATATTTATTTCCCCGACATATTTGTATCCCCACAAATTTACACATATTATAACCATCATCATACTCAGTTATAAAAGTCTTCCCCTCTAATATATACCGTATAACCCCAATAATCTCTTTCCCCGCAATTTTGTCCCCAATAACGATATCTGTAATCATTTTTATTCCTGAATCAACTTGAATAATGCTATCTTGTGTAAAAGCCGGATATAAATTCAGGGCGCTATTTTTATAATCATCCAGCCGGAACGGTATTTTAACAATGGGCGCCACAATCTTCAAATACGTCTCTAATACATTATCCCCCAAATAGTCGCAATAAATTGTCCCTCCGATTCGCAACCGCCCCGTATCCGTAATTAAGCAACGAATAACTGGAAGATTATAATCCACTATGACTGCGCGGGGATGACTATGAACCCGAATAAATTCCCCATCATGTTCAACAATATGCATACCGGACACATACACATCCCCTATCTTATAATACTGGTCCCGCAGATCTTTTTTGAACTCGCATACTCCAACAACAATATCCCCTGAAATATTATCACCAATAATAATCTCGTCTAGTCTCTTTATTTTACCATCTAATTCAATTAGAGTATGACAACCAAAGCAAAACGCACGAACTAATCCTCCAATAGGACCTTCCCAAACAGACATTAGCGTCCATACCGCATACTTAATTGTTTTGAATAAAGAATTGAATGTTTCGAATATACGATAAAATAAACGCGCAAATACCTTAAATAAATAAGCAATCCTCTTAAACATACCATACATTTTCTGATATATATCATTTACCTGTTTCATCAATGCGTCGCGCATACCTAATATCATTGTTTGTGTATTATTAAGACTTTCTGTGTTATTTTGAATTGAATTATTCTGACTATCTATTTGATTTTGGACCCCTCCAATGTTAGAATTAAAAGCTGAATTCGCTGCCTGAGAATCACAATAAGCTTTATTTTCGTCTGCGGTTGTTCCCTCGGGGCCAAATACAGATGGTAAATTAACATACGGATACTTACATCGATTCTCCGGCCAATCTTTACGTATTTCTGCAATTTTCTCATTTATTTTTGGAACTGCTACTAATATGATGACTGCTACAATTCCTCCAACGACTAATAATACAATAATAACAATAAAAAGTATATTTGGACGTTTTTTAACTGCTTCTTCTGTTTTACTTCCACCTAAAATCTCTAATATTCCTTTTTCAATTTGATCTTTATTATTTTGCGATAATTCTACTGTAATTTTACTTGATTCATTTTTTATTTTACCAATTGCTGTATTTTTCTTTGATTGATTTGTTATTTTATTTAATCCATTTTTAACTTTTGATAATGTATTTGGCTTTAACTGCTGTATAAGATGATTTGTGGTTGGGTCTATTACATGTGGTTGTCGTTGTAGAACAAGATGTGCTGGAACTTCTAAACTTCTTAGATTAACTACTTCTTGCAGTTGTTGTGTTTGTTGCACTTCTGGAATTCCTACTCCTGTTTCTACATGACTACTTACCATTTCTCTTGACATTTTTATTTAACTAAAATATATTAGAATAAATTTTGTTTGTTTCATCCTATTTGTTTTTTATAAAAAACTGGTTTGTCCGTTTTGCGTATTCATCAGCTATCCTATCAAAATTCATCATATTTATTATTCTTTCTTCTTCTTTCTTCTTCTCTAATAATTCCCGTCGCTTTATTTTCTCTTTTTCTTCCAAAGAAGCCTCAAAATTAGTGTTAGTTCTTTCTCTGACTAAATGGTCGATATTCTTATAATCTCCCCGATTGAATTTATCATCATACTCTAAAACATTATTTTTCGTATAAGCCATCTTGTAATCAGTAAAATTCATATCCGTAAAGTCATTAATATCTCCCTGTCCCAATTCTTCAAACCCTAAATTATTTAATAGTTGTGGTTGTGGTTCCTCTATAATCATAATTTGCCTCTCTGGCTTCTTCTCAATCTTCTTTTTCTTCTGCTCATCGAATACATTATTAAAAACATCCATCGAAAACTTCTTGTTCATAACAACCTCTTCCTCCTTATCGCTATCATCCCCCCAATCGCCCCCATATCCCTTATCCCACATCGAAGGAATTTTGTTATTCTCAAAAATTTTATTAAACTGGTCTACATTGAAATTCTTCTCCCCAATTTCCATTCTACCTAAATCATGAGTCTTTTCAGTTCGAGCGCTTTCGCTGGAACTGTGCTGATTCCTCTCTTTTTTATTTTTTTCCATATCTTCAAAATAAGTCTGAGCCTCTTTCTGCATCTCACTATGCGATTTGTTCCCTTTCATCTCTTTAATCTTTTGGAGCAAATACACATAAGCCTGTGTAATCATCATGAATTTTTTCGCATCACCACTCGGCTTATCTGGATGATACTTCAAACTAAACTTTCGATATGCCTTTTTGACATCATCCTCCGTCGCATTGTATTCTAAATGAAGAATCCTAAATGGATTATATTTAAGCTCAAACTCTTTCAACTCGTCCTGAAAATGAGATTCATTCTTTTTATGTTTTTCATAAAATGACTCCTTCTCAGTCTCTATTGTCTTCAAAAATTCATCCTCTGTTTTCTTTTGTGTCTGCTTAAATTCCTCCATCCGGTCATTTATATTCATCATATCCGCGTCTTTCAGGCTCACTTTCGTGCTCATCGGGCGCTCCATCAGCGTAGTAATGGCGCGTGTAGGCGGAGGAACAAACCGTTGAGGAAATGCTGTTTGCGCGGGAGCTTGGGCCCGTGGTTGAGGGGCGATTGGTTGCTGTGGCTGCGGCGGTGGCTGTTGCGGTTTGATTATCTTTTTTCTAATTATTTTTTGTTCTGGTTGAGATTCTTGGTTTCCCATTATAATCTTGGTATAAAAATTTATAAAGTATTAAACTTATACATATAAATATCTTTGATATTTATATCTAGCTGTTTTATTTACTTTGTAAATAAAACTTATATCTAGATGTTTTATTTACAAAGTAAATAAAACTTATACATATAAATATCTTTGATATTTATATCTAGATGTTTTATTTACTTTGTAAATAAAACTTATATCATTCCGGATTGGACCCTCTGAATAATATTCTTTATCCTCAAATTGTGCCCGTATATTATTCGGTGAATACTATCCACATATGAACTACGTATTTCCGGCGATTTTTCCATATCAATATTCTGAATTATAATGACGATAACACTTATCTGCTCTTTCGTCCAATCCTCGAAGAACTCCTGATAAATATCATAATTCCCCTTGATTTCATCAATTTCAGTGTCCAATTTTTCTAAGAAATGCGTCCGATTTTGTAGGCTGTCCGATATTAGCGAACGATAATACTCCACCGTATGAACAGCGATGTGATTCCCTATATATGTAGTTGCCAGTTTCGCTAACCCGCTCATCATCATATTACACAGGTATGTGAAATTCTCATTATTTTCTCCCCATAAATTATCCTGATTCCTCTTTTCGAGCAATTTCTTGATGGGATTTATCAAATTTGCTAAATCGTCATATTTATCGCCGTTCTTCCAGCGGGACAGCGATTGAATTGTTCCGGGCTCTTGAAAACTTATCTCATTATTTTGAATTGATATTTTAGTCCCACTCGGATAAAAATTCAATAGACTTATACAAACCGCGCTATTAATTGGGTCCAGAAGTGTCCCCATATTCTTCTTATAAGATTTAGAATTCCACACATAACTCAATAAAGAGCTAGTTATTGAATTCATTAATTTATTTTGCATGATTATATCTATATATTTTATTTGTTTAATTTTCAAACAAATAAAACCGTCATTTTAATGAGGAGGAATTAGGCCCCAAAAATTGCTGGGCTCTTTATTAACAGCGGGATAACCACTGTCCCGCAAAATCTGCTCCTGATTTCTAACAGGTAAATTATTATTACAGTAGAACATCGGACCCTTATTCCAGTCCCTCTTCTTGGGCCATGTAAGCGTCCTAAATGGGATTGTTTCCCCCAATTTGGCGCGATGAGTTTCTCCAAGAGCTTTCCCATTTCCATCACAGAATACAAAATTGACATGGGGCTCTACTAATACATTGAGCATTTTGTCGTAGTAGGAATTGGGAGAATCAATCGCGAACTGGAAGCGGCCATCCTTTATTTCGGCGACGCCCTGATTCGGGGTTTTCTCATAAGCGACCTCTTCATTCGGATAAGGGAGGCCACTTCCGGCGAAACTGAGGCTGTATGTTGGGGGAGCAGATGACCAATATTTGACAAATACGGCCCCTAAAACACCGGCGCTTCCGGAGATTATAAAATTACCAAGTGAATTATAATTGACGTTCAAGGAGCAATCAGCGTATTGAATACTACTTGTTTTCCAGCGATTACACATCATCTCATCCCTCTCCTTAAATATCTTATCACTATCATAACCGAAGCTTATTCCAGCAAAATTATTATTACTCATTAACTAATAATAGAAAACTTTTTTGTTAAAAAAATTAAAAAAGTTTCTATTAGTATTTAAATGGGTATTCATTCAAAAGTTTGGGGTCAATATTTATGGAGAACACTTCACATCATAACCTACACATTCGATCCGAAGATGCCAACCACTTTAAGAGAGAAGTATATTAAATTTTTTCACGTTCTCAAAGATTTCATCCCGTGCCCAATTTGTCGGGCGCACTACACAAAGCGATGTGAATCTAATCCACCAGAGAGAAATATGAAAACAACAGATTCTCTTGTTAGCTGGTTGAACAATTTACATAATGAGGTCAATGCCGGTTTGGGGAAACCGAACATCCCCAAAAAATACGCCGACAGTTATTATGTTAAGAATGGGAGATTAACATATGACTTCCGTGATTTCGTTGTCCTATTTAGAATAATGACAATGATTAAAAAATTGAACTTCCCCGCGATTATCAAATTTATACAACTTCTGTATGAGATATACCCAGAAGAATATCTTCCTAGAAATGCCCCTAAATCACGGGAACTCGTGAATATTATACAAAACAATGTGAAATTGAACGAATGGATTGTTCATTTCGATATGGAACACGCCAAAAATAAGAATACTGCGACTTACTTGACGGAAAAGGACGTCAGTTATAAAATAAATGACGAGATTAATTCGGAAAATGTTTCGCAGATTAATGCGAGAAATCAGAGCGCGAATTTACCAAAAAGGGCGAATCGCGTTGTTAGAAATGAGGTCGATGAATTTTTAAGGAAATATAAGATTATTTGAGGATTATTCGAAATTATTATTTGGTAAATTTATTATTGATTGGGCTCCTAGCGCAAAATTGCGTCTTTGCTCACTTAATGATTTTGGTGGTCGTGGTAAATTAAAATGGTCTCTTTCATTATTCTCTATATACAAACTAAGTAAAATATCTAAAAGCTCTAATATATGTTCATTAGAAGCTATATTTTCTTTTGTAATTTCTGCAGTCATTTTATTTCCATATAAAGAACTATTTAATAAACTTGAAAATCCTGAACTTGAACAGCTTCTTACTTGCTCACATATTTTTTCATCATTTTGTTCTTTTATTATACAAAATTTGGTTCCATAATCCAAATGTTTTAAATTTGGTATTTTATCACTTCCTATAACGATTCCTAATAATTGTAATAATCTTTTTTTATGTAATAATCTTCTTTTATAACCTAGAATATCTGATTTATATAATTTTAGAATAAATGCTCCAACAGGATTTATTATATATTTTTGATTTTTTTTACTTAGATTTCCAACATAATCATTCCCATATAAAATTGGAACACGAATTGAATATTTTTCAATAAAAAGATCTTTAATTCTTCCAAGAAATTCATCTCTTGAAAAATCTTCTGGTATACTAAATGAATCTTTCAACGTTTTTAATTTTTTATTCATATTTTCATAATAAGATTCATTAAAATCTGGACTATTATTATTATTTGAAGGAGTAAAATAATTATGATGAACCGCAGTAATTAAATAAATGAAAGCTGACATATCATCATTTTTTTTACGACCGTTTTCTCTAGGATGAATTAAATAATTTATAAATAACATATAAATGTAGGTATTTAACAATTTTGCGATAAATGATTTATGATCAAAAAATTTTACAATATGCTTAAATATTATTAAAAATAATTTCTTTTTTATTTGCAGACTTAGTTTATTTCTTGTTCTTATTTTTTTCTTTAATTTCTCAATTAATTTACTAAATAAAATATTCTGTAATTCATCACGATTAATTGAATCTAATTTATCATTAAATTCTTCATTTGTATACTCTTTTCCTTGTGTTAAATATTTTACTAATTCAAAAACATTCTTAAAATATTCAGATAATATTTCATTATGTAATCCACCTTTCTGATATTTTTTAACAACCATAATGTTTATAATATATTTTTTTTATAAATTCAAAAAATATTACCATTTTGGTTTCGGAAATGGCTTCGGTTGATATCCAGAATCCAGATGTGGATTTCTAGCGACGAAATCACGAATACAAACAGACTCAACCGAAGAAAAAATGAGCGTCATATAAACTGTATAATAAAATGAAAAAATATTATTTAATTTTATTGTAATATTTTTAATATTGCTAATTTCTCAATTAGGTTTTTTTTTTCTAAAAATAATAAAAATTGTTGATATTTTGATTCATCTTGTTGTAATAATATTATAATTTCTTGAATAAGATGAGTTGATACTTGTAATAATTCTACATTTGGTTGTTGTAATTGTGATTCTACATAATTATATAATTGTTCCAATTGTTTAATTTTTGGATTTAATAATATTTCATTAAGTTTAGTTGATATTGTTTGTTGTCTTACGTTTTGTTGATTTTTAAAAACACGATTATTTGATCCAATCCGTGCTCTATTTATACTCATTAAATAATTTAATTGATTTAAAATATTTTTAAATTGATTTAATTGTAATAATAATTCAAATATACCTTCAAAATAATTATGTTGTAATTGTTGTGCGTTTTCTGATTGTTGTGCGTTTTGTAATCGGTTTGCGTTTTCTGATTGTCCTGCGTTTTCTGATTGTTCTGCGTTTTCTAATTGTTTGTAAAATTTTATTAGTATATCTTTACTCTCAAATGAAATATATAATAAAATATTTAAAAATTCAAATATATCTTCATCTGATGGAAGATTTTCTTCTCTTATCTCTGCTGTCATACCCAAAGAACATCCAAATGCAAAAGAACATTTATCATGCTTTATTATTTCATCACTATTTTCTTTAATTATACAAAATTTTTTTCTTTTTTGTAAATATTCGATGTTTGGAAATTTTTCAAAATATTGACCATCTAATTTTAATAATTTATATATTAATCCCTTTAATTTAGTATCATAATCTTGCCCATTTTGTATATTACTAACTAAACTAAATAATTTACACATAAGTGCTACCAGTGGATTTATAATAAATACTCTTTTTTTCTTTGAAAATATACTAACTATTTTACAAATATATTCATTATAACCTATATATTCATTTTTATTATTTGACGATTTTAATATGCGAGTCTGGCTCGATAGTTCATAATTATTTGGTAAATTATGGATATTTGAGATACTCTTACGATTTACTATTTTTTTACGAACATTATTATTTTGTTCTATATCTATCTTTATTTTTCCTCCATAAATTACCGGAACTTTTTTAAAATATGAATTAAATCCATCTAAAAATAATTTTCTTATTTCTCTTATAGACGATGATATTGTTTTATTAAATAAAAAACTATCTATAAAAGATTTACCTAATAACGGGATATTCTTTAATATTGTAAATGATTTTATTATAAACATCTTGTAATCATTCTCTTGATTTAAATAATCAATAAATAATTTATGTCTATATATTTTTAATATTTTTGATATAAAATTATCTGTTTCATTTATAGTTTTTATTGAAAATAATAATGTCAATATTTTTATTATTGAGTTAATGATAGGATTAATATCAATATTAATACTTAATTCTTGAAATTCATCATAATATTGAGGATATTCATTATTTTCTTTTTTTAATTTGTCAATCTTGTTTGTTATTAATTTATTATTAAATTGATCTTTAAATGCTTCATTATATATATTTAGCAATTTTAAAAAAAAAATAAAATATGTTCGTAATACACCTAGAATTTCATGTTTTAATCCACCTTTTTGTTTAGTTTTATTTGTTTTCTTAGTTTTCTTTTTTTCTTTTACTGCCATATATTATTATTTATAAAATAATAATAGTTTAATTTATTATAAATTACTCGCGATATTATTCTGGCCGATACCGTTATAAGCATTGGGAGCGCAAAGACCGAACTGCTTATTATAAACGCACGTGGATTCTGTTGGAATTTCCTTGTATGAGCAAGAAGCGCAACCGTTCTTCATATCATTATACTTATTATTCGTCTCCATAATGTTTAAACCATTGTGAATTAGAAACTGGCGATAAGAATAACTGTCGAAGACACGATTCTGAACACGAATAGTGTCATCTACATAGGAACTTGGGCGATAATCAGTAAAGGCGCGACCATCTGCCATAAGGGCTGGACAATCAAAATACTTGTTATTGGAAGTTTTATTACAACTCATTTATATATAAGCATATAAAATAATTTTGTATAAACAAAATTATTTTTTAATTAAACACAAAAATAATTTTGTTTACACAAAATTATTTTTAAATTAAAACAGAAATCTTTTATTCTTCAATAAGTTTCCATTTCTTTTGATTCTTATACATGACGACTTTATATTTATTTCCGTCATTCTTTGATACAACAATATCTCCCGACTTATAGTTTTTTAAAGATTCACTCGGAAATTTCTTTACATTCTTATTTGCGACTTCAATAACCTTTACTTCTATTTTAGCTTCCTCTTCTTGTTCCTCTTGCTTATCTTCTTTTTTTTCAAGATTAATTTCTTTAACTTCTGGTTCTGATTTATTTACTTTAATTTCTTCTTCTTTTGATTCTGGTTTTTCATCTTTTTCAGAATTCTCTGTTTCTTCCTTATCTGAATCATCATCTTCATCCTCGTCTGATTCTTCTTCATCTTCTTCATCATCATCCTCTTCTGAATCATCATCGTCTTCATCTTCCGAATCTTCATCTTCATCTTCTGAATCATCATCCGAGTCTGAATCTTCATCCTCAATATTCTCAATTGAAACTGTGCTCTCATCTTCCGGAATTTCCTCTTCATCATCGCTACTATGTAATGTTTCAACCTCGCTCTCATCTTCATTCGCATCCGCGCCTCCAAACTGCTTATTCTTCAACTCATTCGCATTCATTTGAATATTATATGGTCGCTCTTTCTTAAAAAACGACGGATTCATTTCTATTTCGTCGCCATCCAATAATTTACTTAATAGTCCTCTTAATGCTTCAATATCATATTTATTTTTGTTGGACTCAATCTCTAAATTAATAATTTTACGCCATCCAAAATATACAACTCCAATCAATAATAAAACTAATATACCAATTAAAATTAAAATATATGTCTGCATTTAAATATTAAAAGATAATTGTTTTTAAATCTAAACGACTCGCAGTTTTGATTTCTTTTTCTTTTTCTTTTTTTCTACTTTATCAACATTCTTCTCAGATTTTCTCTCCAAATCCTTTAAGCAATTCAAGCAATTCTCTATAAATTCTCCGTCGCATTTCTTATTCATCATCAACTGTAAAGCGATGAATTGCTTCGAATATCCATCTTCCAACTTATATGGAAATAATATATTCGCGCCCTCAAATTTAACAGAAAACCGAATGTTCTTAAATCCCAAATCCGCATTTTTCTCAATTTTGTGTAAATTCGTGTAATGAGTCGCCACAATATGGAGTGAATTCTTCATTTTACCGATTGTATGACACATACCGTTCGCCGCGGAATATCCCTCATTAAAATTAGTTGACGTGAATATTTCATCCAATATCGAAAATGTGAATCCTTTAAACTTCTTAATAACATTAAAATAATCCCGTATTTTATGGACCTCTGATTCGAACAACGATTCATAACCTTGTGCGTCCTGATTCCGGATTCCAGTCAAGAAATATGAGAACGGTGTAAATTCCATCTTCTCTGAATTGCTTATCCCCACAGTTTGCGCCAAATAAATATTCAAGAAGACTGATTTAATGAATGTCGATTTTCCGGCGGCGTTTGGTCCCGTAAGTATATAATTACGCGTCTTTTCATTAAAATCAATACTATTTTTTATATTCTTCTCTCTCTGAACAGCGGGATGCCAGACGCCCTCTAATTTTAGTAGTGGAACAGACGAATCCAGAACGCGTGGGATATGGAAATAACTCTTCTCCCGAATCATTTTCGCAATCCCAAAGTAGCAATCTATAAACGCAATATTATTCAACACTTTCAAAAAGTCGTGCTTGTTATCCATGAACTCATAGAAATCCTTTAATATAACACCCTTATTAGATATTATAGAATATGTCCCATTATAAATTCCACCATTCTCGATTCGCGTAAAACCAGCGTCATCTTTCTCAATAACCCCATCAAAGTTCTCTTTCAAAGATGTATTCATCTGTAATAGGCTTTTAATATTCTCTAATTTCTTCTGGAAAAAGTTAGCAATTCCGACTGTTATTTTGGATTCTTGATATGTATAATAAATATTCTGGAAATAGAAAAACACACTCAGAGCTTTTGAGAACCACTTGATAACCGTTTTTAGAAATTCGTTTTGGATAAAAGGAATTGAAATCATACTACTTTGTTCCCACATGATTTTAATAAATAATTTGATAGGAATCCGGATTCCCATGAACTTCATTAAAATAAAAGGAACAATTATATAAACAAGTGGGCTTATCGCACACATAATTGGGCTTATTATAATTTTGTATGCGTTTGACACTGTTAAAAATGGTTCATAATTATTCAAAAATTTCAGATAATAATTATTGAAGTACATCATCGAGTAAATGTAATCACTATGCTCATTCTTCGATTTATAAAACCAGAGGGCGTCATTTATCGAATCCTTAATCCCTTTAAGTTCTTCATCTGTCTTTTCAGTGAATTTATTACAGACCGTTCTTATAAGGTCTTGTCTTTTTAGGATAATGTCTTTATCAGAAGATGGAGATTTTAATATTTTATCAGTGTAAATCATTCCGATATTTGTATTACATTTAGTGAGTTGGTTATGGATATTGTCTTTAAATAGTTCTAATTCTTCTATAATATGAGTTGTTGGAAATTCCTCTTTTTTTATTTGGATAAATAATTCATTGAATCGTTTAGGGTATTGAGTTAATATTTCGCTCTCAATCTCTACATTATCCATATTTTCATTTTCAGTAAATAGGGAAACATGGTCTTCTATACTGTAATTTTTTTTTTCTTGGAGAAGTGTTGTCATATCTATTAAATTATTTTCTTATATTTTATTTTACGAATGTAATAGGAAAATTATCTTATATATTATAATATGCCAATTAATCTTTCTCCGAATACTTTTCAAGCTGACCCTCAAAATGAATCACGTTCTTGGTTCAATACTTATGGAAACTATATTATTGAAACAAAATGGAATCCATCTGATGGAAAATATAAGACGATTTATCACGAGTATAATGTAGAAACTCCGAATATGCCAAGAAGTTAGATAGTTCATATATAAACTCTAGAACTAAATTAGCAGTTTTTAGAAAAAAAGTTTTTCTAAAAAAGTTTATGTATATATTATTTGTCATAGTTGTATTTATATTTTTCGTGAATTTCAATACTATTCATGAACCATTCAAGCCAACTCCAACACTTATTTCAAATGAAAAGCAAACAAATAATCAAATCCCGATTTTTGTAAATCCGAATAATGTCCCAAATGAATACGCAACACGAAAAGATGTTTTAGAAAATCAGAATGTCTCGGTTCAACCAAAAGACATGTATTATGATATATTTGATACAAATTGTGTTTTTTCATATAATAAACCACTTGAATGTCTTATCATAAAAGGAAATTATGTTAATAAAATACCAAACAAAAATTGTGAAAAAGTATGTCCAGATTTATATCAAAAAGAAGAAGAAGAAGAAAACAAAAAAGAAAGTTTTACAAATTTTATAGATGAAAATCGTCAAAAATATTTCTGGTGTTATGAAAAATGCGGGTGTGTAAAGCATAAGTATGACCCAACGGACCCAAGTAAAAACACATGTGGAGACAATGGAATAAGCCAATATCCATTAGATGTCTATTTATCAGAGGCTCAATGTAATAAGAAATCGAAGCCATGTGAAGGTTTAGATGAGGATGAATGTAGAAATACTTCCGGATGTGGTTATTGTAGGAACAATGTAGGTCAGGGTCAATGTTTTAGTTCGACTACTGAGGGTCCATTAAATGTTAAATTACCGTGTATTCCGGACAGAATGAAACCGACGAATTCATTTAGTTTAGGACGAGCAAATCCATTTGAGGGGGTTTCCCAGTTTTTACCGGAGGCTATGATAAATAATATAAAAAAATAATAAAATATAATTTATGAAAAAACAATATACCGCAAAAATAGCATTACTGATTTTCATATTAGGTATATTACTTTTTATTAATTACAATTATAACAATATTATCATTCGCGCATATAATCAATTTACGGGTATATCAAAAACAATCGTAGTATTTGTAAGTATCATCTCTTTTATTATTCCGGCTCTTTATATTGATATACCATTCTTTCAAAATAAGGAAATTCCGAGTTTTAGAATGAATCGGCCGCAACTTATTAAGAAGCATACGACAACGAAGTCAATTAGAAATGTTCCGGAGTCAGTGAAAAAGTATGTTGCTTCGAACCAGTATTGGAAATGTAAGGGCTGTAATAATTTGCTGGATGAAACTTATGAAATTGACCATATTTTAGCACTTGAAGACAATGGAACGAATGATTTAGATAATTTACAGGCATTATGTAGAAACTGTCATGGGAAGAAAACCGCTAGAAATAATATAATGAAGCGTTTTGTAAAATGAAAGAAAAATATATTTTATATAATTAATGAGCGATAATAATTATTCTTTTGGATTTAATCAGTTTTATCCGAATCAAGTAAATAATGGATATGGGAATGGGAATGGAGGTGTTTTAAATAAGATTGGAAATGGTTTCGCAGGTATTTATAATAATAGATGGATTCTAATTTTTATTTTTATTTCAATACCAATTCTTACTTTTATGATTATCGCTTTTACAAAGAAAGGGATTCAAAGTGAGTTAGGTTGGACATGTTTGCTTCTTTTATTAACTATTTGTATTTTTTATTATGCTTATGTCATCCGGAATGTTCCCCCAAATCAATTTATATTATTACTTGTTTTAATTATTTTTGAAATAGGATTTATTATTTATTTCCTTACAAAATTCAATGTTAAATTGAATCAAAATGATTATGTTGATTTCTATAATCAAATGACATTTTCAAATAGAACCGCAACTCCTATGTCAATACCATTCGCTTCGAATAATGAAAATTTGAATGTAATTACAGATGGAACACAGCATTCTTTTGCGATTAAGGAGGATTTACCAAATGATTTAGGACTGGAAGCAACATATAGCTTTTGGATGGCAGTATGTCCAGATAATTTTATGAATACAAATAAGAAGTGGAAAACTGTTTGGTTTCGTGGTGATGAAGATGACAAAACTTTATATAAGAACAAAAGCCCGGGTGTGTATTTAGAGCCGACTTCTAATAATCTAATTATTACATTCTCATGTGAGAATGGACCAGATGAAGGAAATGCTATAATCATTGAAGATATTCCATTAAGCGAGTTATTTTGTATTACAATCGTTATTAATGGGCGGTCATTAGAAGTTTATAAGAATGGATTGCTCGAAAAATCAATTAGTTTAACTGGAAATCCCATTATGAAGAATACGCATATAATGAAAGGATCGAATGGAGGATTCAATGGAAGACTTTATTTATTTAGATACGATTCAAGTGCTTTAATCGGAAGCACTATTCATTCAATGTATGAAAAAGAGAGGAAGGCGATTGATGAATATATGAATAATAATCCATTAAATATAAATGATATTATACCATGTTAAATAAAAATAATCTTTGTAAATTTTAGTAGAAATGAATTTTAATATTCCAGGAAGTTCCGGAGCAGCGGCGAATACAAGTGTTCCAAATGCTGGTGTAGGGAATATGGGAAATATGGGGGCTTCATCATCGATGAACAACATGGGTTCAAATAGTGTTTTTAATAAACAGATGGGGTTTATTCTTCTTGCTATATTAGCTGTTGCTATTCTTATTATAGTTATCGTAGTTATTGTAAATAACAATAAAAATAAAAATAATCAGAACATTATTATTGATACTCCGGTGAATGCTTTTGGATTAAAGAAGAACAAATTCACGGTTAAGAATAGTGAATTGGGTCTCGAATTTTCATACAGTGTCTGGATTTATATTCAGGACTGGACTCACGGCTGGAAGAATATTTTTGTGAAGGGGTCTGGAAGCCCCGGCTCTTCCACATCTGGAGAACCAGCTTCATCACAATTAAGAGCCCCGGGCTTGTGGTTATATCCTGACACAAATTCCCTTCACGCCCGAATTAACACATATGCTTCTCCGAATGAGGGTTGTGATATTAAGAACATTCCATTACAGAAATGGGTTCATATTGGTTATGTATTGAATAATCGGACAGTTGATATGTATGTTGATGGAAAATTGGAGAGGAGTTGTGTGTTGCGCGGTGTTCCTAAGTTGAATGATAGTGATTTGGTTGTTTGCGATAATAATGGATTCTTTGGTAAAATTAGCAATCTTGTCTATTATAAATACGCACTTAAACCGGATGATATTCATAGCATTTATTCAAATGGGCCATACTAAAATTATTCTGATATATAAAAATTTAGTGATAATTTTTATATCTATAAATAGTAATGAATAATGGAACAATGGCGATAGCAAATAACACGTCCGGAACTTCTAACATGGGCAAATTTTTCACATCGAACTATTTGATTACGCTTCTTTTGATACTCGTAATCGTGATTATTTTGGTTTACTTGTTTGTTCGTTTGGGATATAGTGTTAAAAATTATCAGAGCGATTCCCCTTATATAATAGAGGAGACGATTCAGGGGACGAACGCAATGTATTTTCCGGGGTCGAAACTATTGCGTTCTTATGACCAACCATTCGGGCTCGAATTTAGTTATTCATTCTGGATATATTTAGATGAAAACACATTTAATAATTCAGGGAAATGGCATCATGTGTTTCATAAGGGAAATAGTAGTGCGAATCCATTACAGGCCCCGGGTGTTTGGATTTATCCAAATGAAAACAAGATGATGATTAATATGAATACCCACAACAAGATTAAGAACTCTTGCGATATTAGCAACATACCGATAAACAAGTGGGTCTGTATTTCGATGGTTGTTATTGAAGATAAGCTGGATGTTTATATAAATGCGAACTTGAAGAAGAGATTCAATTTGGATGGGATTATTAAACAGAACTATGGAGACGTGTATGCATGCAAGTTTGGAGGGTTTCAAGGATTTCTTAGTAGATTACGTTATTATTCATATGCTTTACCTTTTTACTCGATTGAGAAGATATATGACCAAGGTCCAAGTGACACTCCTTGTTCAAGCACGGGAGCGAAGCCGACAAATTTGTCGGCTGACTATTGGATGACTACAGGTTTTCCCAATACACAGGTCAATGTTTAATTTTTTGAAAAAATTGATTCTTATGGAATTCTTCATATAATATTTATAAAATCATTAATTTTATAAATATTATATTATTTTTATTGATAAAATATCAAAATATACTTGACGCTGAAAATGTTAATTTCTGAAAAAAATGATTTAAAATAATTAAGATTATTATAATTATAATAAATTATAATGCCACCGAAACAATGTAATGAAGAAGGATGTAAATCATTCGCAAGAGATAAATCAGGTAAATGTTTTACACATGGAGGAGGTAAGCGATGTAATGAACCCGATTGTAAAAATGGAGCTGAAGGTAAAACTGATAAATGTGTCTCACACGGAGGTGGAAAACGATGTACTGAACCGAATTGTAAAAAAGGTGCCAAAGGTAAATCTGATAAATGTAGAAGACATGGAGGCGGTAAGAGATGTAATGAACAAGGATGTACATCAAGTGCACAAAATAAATGTGATAAATGTGTCACACATGGAGGAGGTAAGCGATGTAATGAACCGAATTGTAAAAAAGGTGCCGAAGGTAAAACTGATAAATGTATCGCACATGGAGGAGGTAAGAGATGTAATGAACTGGATTGTAAAAATGGTGCATCAGGTAAAACTGATAAATGTATAGCACATGGAGGTGGTAAGCGATGTAATGAACCAGATTGTCATTCAAGTGCCAGAGCTAAATCTGATAAATGTATCGCACATGGAGGAGGAAAACGATGTAATGAACAAGGATGTACATCAAGTTCCTCTGGTAAATCTGATAAATGTGTCGCACATGGAGGGGGAAAACGATGTAATTATCCTGATTGTAAGTCAGGTGCAGAAGGCAAAACAGATAAATGTAAAAGACATGGAGGAGGTAAGAGATGTAATGAACCGAATTGTAAATTAAGCGCACAAGGCAAAACAGATAAATGTGTCACACATGGAGGAGGTAAGAGATGTAATGAACCGAATTGTAAAAAAGGTGCAGAAGGTAAAACTGATAAATGTATCGCACATGGAGGAGGTAAGAGATGTAATGAACCAGATTGTCATTCAAGTGCCAGAGCTAAATCTGATAAATGTTTCGCACATGGAGGAGGTAAAAGATGTGATGAACCTGATTGTAAATCAAAATCTAGAGACAGTACTAATAAATGTGTCGCGCATGGAGGTGGTAAGAGATGTAATGAACCGAACTGTCATTCAATCTCCCAAGGAAAATCTGGTAAATGTAATTTACATGGAGGTGGAAAGCGTTGTAATGAACAGAATTGTCATTCAAATACACAAGGTAAATCTGATAAATGTATCGCACATGGAGGAGGAAAAAGATGTCCAAATTGTATTGATTGGATTGATTCAAGAGTTGGATGTTCAAAATATGACGGATATTGCGCAACTTGTTTCAAGCGTATCTTTCCTGATGACCAACGTAGCAAAATTATATATGCTCATACAAAAGAAATTATGGTTAGAAATGCGATCAACTCGAATTTTGAAGGATTTGTCCATGATAGGCCATTATATACTGGTGATTGTGATTGCTCACATCGTCGTCGTATAGATCATCGAAAATTGATAGGTGGTACTATCTTAGCAATTGAAACCGACGAGTTTGGACATAGAGGATATGACCAAAAAGATGAAGAAATCCGGTATGATGATTTGTATATGATTCATAGTGGAAAATGGATATTTATTCGTTTTAATCCAGATGATAATATTAGTAAAACTGATATTGATGACAAAATAGATAAATTAATTGAGACAATGAACGAATGTATTTCACGAATTGAAAATAATGAAAATACAGAATTAGTAGAAATATATAAATTATATTGTTAAAATACACAAGTAAATGTTTAATTATTGAAAAAATTGATTGTATAATGACTTAAAACTCATGTCATTATATAGTTATAATGGAAGATAATAAACAAAAGATAATCAAATTATTCAATGACAATGTAAAAGGAGTTGAAATAAATGTTGATGAACAAAATGAAAGACACTGCGGAAAGGAAGGCCATTGGTTAGAAAAGAAAATGGGAATTGCGCATAACTCAAAAAATCAGCCGGATATTTATGGTTATGAAATGAAGAAATCGTCGAAGAAAACTACTCTCGGAGATTTCAGCGCATGTGAATATGCTTTTTCTGGAACAAATAAGAGAACAAATATAAATACATTGAATAATTGGACAGATGATATAAAAATTAGTCGGAGCTCTTTTATTCAAACATTTGGAAACCCAAATCCAAATAAAAATAATAGATGCTCATGGTCAGGAAGTTGTATTCCTTCTTATGATAAATGGAATATAAATGGTCAATGTTTATCAATAACTGAACACAATGATATAATTATTTATTATTCTTTTTCTAAGGATACTCGAACTAAAAAGAATAATTTTCCTTTATTTTTACAAAATGAAAATATTGTTATTGCTTTATGGAAATCAGATAAAATGAAGAATCATATTGATAATAAGTACAACTATAAATCACATAGTGATTTATAGTTCTAGAGTTTATATATGACTTTGTCATATATAAACTGTACAATCAAAAAGGATTTTTTATTTGTAAAAAGGTTGGAAATAAATATGAAAAAATATGTTTTGGTAAGCCATTTGATTTCCAATATTTTATTGAATGCGTTAAAAACAATAAAATAATATTTGATTCTGGGATGGTTGATAGAAATACTCGGAATTATTCACAATTTCGTGGAACATATTTTTGGAAAGAGATTATTGTTGAAGAATATTGATTATATATTTACCAAGATGATACGCAAATTTACAGGCGACTGCGTTTCCAATTTGCATAATAACATCTTTATTTGAACCTTCCAGTTTATATTCATCAGAAAAACTTTGAATACGCTTTAATTCTTTAACTGTTAATCTCCTTATTTCATTTTCACCAAATTTTACAAGTGAATCATACCCGTCTTTCCAATATCTGGCAGAAATTGTATATGAAGGCTTATCAAAATCTAACATTTGCGCTCCAAATCCGTGTCCATTTTCTTTACTTGTTTTTTTCTTATTTTTAATTCCTAATAACGCTTTTTCACTCAAATAATATTTTTTATCAATTTGTTCTTTTGGTTCTAAAATTGTTTTAACTGGAATTCTGTCTTCAACCGATTTTATTACTTTTTCTGGCTCAGTTGGATAAATTCCCAAATCTTTTCGGATTCCGATAATAATTGTTCGTCTCCTATTCTGTGGAACTTCGAAATCACTTGCGTATAATTTTGTGATTATACAATTATAATTTCGCCCAAGGTGCTCCATTATAATATCAATAATATTTTCATTCGATTCTGTTTTTTTAGAAAGAATACCAATTACATTTTCCATAATAAATGCTTTTGGTTCAAAATAATCAAGATATTTGACGTATTCCATGAATAATGTATTTCTTGGGTCATTCTTATCTCTTTTACCGGCGATACTGAATGATGTGCAAGGAGGTCCTCCAACCAAAATATCAACTGATTTTTTATCTGTATTATATAATTCATCAAATTGTTCTGGTGGAAAAACAGTTAAATCATGGCAATATGCTTTATGTTCATAATTCAGATTATAATTTTCAACTGCTTTGTCCCATATGTCAATACCTGCGATAATATTTAGACCGGCTGTCGTCATTCCCCACGACATTCCCCCACAACCACAGAATAAGTCAATGACATTCAATTTTGTTGCGGTTGCGGTTGCGGTAGTCTCTATCATCTTCGGAGTCGGAGTCTTCTCAGAAGTCTTCGAATTTATTAGTTCAATCAGTTGCGATTTATTCTTTGAATTACATTTTGTAATTCCGAGCTTATTACATTCTTCTAATAATTCGATTTTGCTCATTTTAGAAATATCTTGATGACTCATTGTTTTATTTATATTCAACTAAGAATATTTTTAAATCAATTTTTTAAAATTTTCTAAAATGTGCTTTTCTTTAGAAAATGCTTCGTCTATTATTTCCTTCAAATAATATTTGTATGGCCCACGTTCATTTAATAGGTCATCTTTACTCAATTTCTTAAACCAGTCTGGATAGCCCGGGGCTGTATTATAAAGCGGGAAAAAATACCGTTTTGAACTACAATCGCGCACGTTATAAGGCTTCATAATATTGTTCAATTTATTACCACGACTGTCGTATTCATTACATGATGATGGAACATGTATATAATCCCAATCGCCAGTTTGATTCATATATTGAACACATTTTTCCAATGCGCGTTTTCCAATTTCATGATATTTGAAACCTTTTTTTTGAAGAATTACTTCTTCCGCGCTTTTACGAACACATTTCATGAATTTTGTATTCGGTTTGCTTATCATCAGCCAGTTTGTAGGATTATTTTTACCATCTGGATTCTTTGAGCAAGATTGGCGACTACGACCACAACCAAATCCCATATAATCATGAGGACTTTCCATTAATTGTTTATAAAGGGGACATAAGCATTTTGATATAATAATGTCTGCGTCAATCCATATCCCTCCATATTTTTCTAATAGGGCGTATCGATAATAATCTGTTTTATGTGGGATGGAGAGATGGTCTAAATCAGCCGGATTTAATTCGGGTAAATAATTCCGAATTGATTTCTCATTAAGCTGATGAATTTCGAAGCAGTTCTTACAGTTATGTTGGAGTGAATCATGGCACAAGTCAATATACGCCGGTTTTTGACGCCCTTCCATAGTTTCCCAGTAGCACCATATGTGTGGTTTCGATGTTAAATGCTCTTTCTGTTTTTTTTTATGAGATAAATATACAAAAATAATTGCGAAGCAGACAATAATCAGATTTCTTATATGAATTAATGATAACATTAATATAATTTATATTTAATTTTTGTAAAAATTAAATATAAATATAATTATGTTGAAATTCTTTCTAATAATAATTCTTTGTTTATTCATTATTTTTCCGATATTTGATACAAAGTATTATGAAAAATATAAAAATAATGATGAAAAAATTCCAAGGCTAATTATTCAAACATGGAAAAGCCACGACATCCCTAGTAAATATATTAACTCAATTCGTTCAATAAAGCGTTATAATCCGAATTATAAATTCATGTTTTTCACTGATAAAGACATCGATAAATTCATTAAAGAAGAGTATCCACAATATTATTCAACTTATAAGAGATTACCGGTCATAATTCAAAAGATTGATTTTTTTAGATATATCGCAGTTTATCATTACGGGGGCTTTTATTTAGATTTAGACATGACTGGATTGTATCCATTAGATAATATACTAAAATACGAGTGCGTTTTTCCAATAGATACTGTATTAAAGCCAGTCAGTCGCACATCAACTCGTATTCAAAAATACTTCAGTTGCGCATTACCTCGTTTTAAAAAATACTGTGATAAAGGTTATGATTATATACTCGGTCAATACGCATTCGGAGCAAAACCGAAACATCCATTTATAAAAGCATTAATAGATGGAATTAATGACAATATAGATAAATATATCCAAGAATTCAAAACAAATCATACATTACAATATGTGTATGCTTCAACTGGTCCCGATTATGTAATGAATGTTTATTTGGATTATAAAGATAAAAATGAAATTCACGTTTTAGAATATCCAGAGTCCCAATATTTTGGAAAATATGCCAAACATGACCATTACGGAACATGGAAAAATTAGAATATATATAATTTTTATCTGTTTTATATATATGGATCCAAATATATGGGGGCCACGATTATGGTTTTCAATACATTCAATGAGTTTTACTTACCCATTTTATCCGACAGATAAAGATAAAGAAATTTACAAGAATTATTACAAATTACTTGAACATACACTCCCATGTGGATTATGTAGGAACAATTATAAAAAACACATTGAAATGTTTCCAATAGAACCCCATTTAGAAAACCGTAAAAAATTAACTAATTGGTGTATTGACATGCACAACATGGTGAATATCGAAAATAAAAAGCCGACACTTTCATATGGGGAAGTATTGGATATTTATGAAGGTATATATGGAAGAAAAATCCATTTAGTTGACCCAGAACCAAATAAGCCTCGAAGTAATATATTAGATGATTCCGGATGGAAAGACCAGCGCAAGAAAAAGATTAAGATTATTTTTTTGAATAATTTCGTCTTTTTTTGTGTTTTAATATTTTTGATAATCATTCTATCTCTCGTTTATTTATTTACAAAATAAATTTATCTGATTATTTATGGAACAAAAAAAAGAAGATATTTATCTTAGTCCAATAGATTCATACAATCTCTATAAATTATTTTATGAAGTATCTCAATTATTAGAAAAAAATGGAATAGTTTATTGGATAACAGCTGGAACATTTTTAGGAGCTGTTAGGTCCGGAGGTATAATCAAATGGGATGATGATATTGATATAACGATTCCGGTTGAATATAAAGATAAACTGTATAAATTATTTAGAAATAATGATAAATTGTGCATTTATAGCAATATAATATGTATAACACATGATAAAATATTATATCGAAATACTGATAAATATTTTATTGATGTTTTCTATGGAAATACAACTTTACATAATGGAAAAATTGTAATAGACCATAATAATATTTTTTCTATAATGTTATGGCCAAATGAATATTTTTATTTGGATGAATTATTTCCATTAAGAAAATACAAGTTTGGCGGATATGAAGTGTATGGTCCGAAGAACTATCGTGATTTTATGGAGCGTAATTTTAGTAAGAAATGGAATACGGAAGCAGTAATAAGCCATTCACATTCAAAGAATTTGAAAAAACCGATTGTTTTTATGATGAAACCGGAAGACTATGAACCAGCGAAACCATTTTTTGTCCCAAAGTAATACTCAGATATAAAAAACAGAAGATTTTTATATCTTTTATAATATAGGAATGACAAAAATTAGAATGAAAAAAGATAAATTAGCAATCCGGATAAAAAAAAATAATATGATAGAACGTTCATCGGGTAGAAAATATATGTATTATCCAGATTTTAGTGATAAAGACTTCTATGAAAAAATATATATTAAGAAAGAATTCTTCAAAAATAAGATAAAGCGAAATAATCAGAAAACAGATGATATCTGTAATGCGCGACTGTTTAATTTATCTCCACAGCAGGAGTTTTTAAAAAATTATATTAGTATTGATACCCCATACAACGGTATTTTAATTTATCACGGGACCGGTGTTGGTAAAACATGCTCTGGTATTCAAATCGCAGAGGGATTCAAGGATATTATGAAGAGGATGCATGTGGATAACCGGCGCAAAATAACAGTTTTATTGAGCCGTCGTATTCTCCAACAGTTCAAAGACCAAATTTATGACATCCGGAAGGAAATTAAAAAAGAGCGCCCCGATGACATTGTTCAATGCACGGGAAACACATACAGTCTTAACTTTGAGCAGTTTAGTGGATTAACAATCCAGCAAAAACGGAAAGAGACGGGGCGGCTCGTGAATTCATATTACCAATTTTACGGATATGAAGAGTTCGCGAATGAGCTAATGAGCGACATTGGTTGGAATGGTAAAAAGAGTTCACTTACCGACATTCAAAAAAGGGCGATTCGTAGTAAATTTCAGAACCGCGTAATCATCATTGATGAAATCCATAACATTAAGAGTGATACTTCCGATGTTGAATTGCGTAAGGTTCCCCCTATTTTACAGGCGATTGTTACATACGGCGAAAATATTCGGTTGGTGCTAATGAGCGCCACGCCCATGTATGATAATGCGAATGAGATTATTTATATATTGAATCTCCTCTTACTGAATGATGGGCGTCCTCCTATTAAAAGGAGTGAAATATTTGATAGTAATGAGAATTTAGTTCCGGGGGGTGCCGAGAGAATTCGGGAACTCTCAAAAGGTTATATAAGCTATTTGCGAGGTGAGAATCCGGTTGTTTTCCCTTTAAAAATAGAACCAGCGGATACGATTGTTCCTAATATAAAATACGATATTTATGATAAGGTCATTCCTCCGAGTGAGCGTTTCCAAAAATTAAAGATATCAACTTGTGAGATGAGCTCATATCATTATGCGGAATACTTGAAGAAGTTGAAAACGATTGATAAAGATAAGCCAGAAGAAGAGGATGAGAATATAGTGAAAATGGTAGTCAATGAAGATGATGACGACGAAGTCATTCTTAAAAAGAATGAATACGATAAATATGCGAACTCACTGTCCCGTCGTATATGTAATATTATATTACCGGACAAGAACGGAAATTTTACAAATCCTAAGCGCGACTATGCTTATCAGACGTCTGATAATGGTCGAGGAGCGTTCATTATAGATTCCGGAAAATCGACCAACTCTACAAAGAAAAAGAAGAGGACTTATCAGTTTCGATTTCAGACACACGTCCGATTCAATGCTGGAAAGAGCGATGAGGCCCCTTTCTTGGACGAAAAATATCTGGAAAAATACAGTTCCAAATTTTACAGAGCCCTACAAAACATAAAAAATGGAAAAGGAATCTGTTATATATATTCCGAGTTCATTTGGGCTGGTGTATTACCATTTGCGATGATGTTGGAGCAAAATGGGTTTGAGCGTTATCTATGGAGCGGTGAGAGGCCATTGTTGGACTATCCGAGAAAGAGGAATCCAATTTGCGCATTGTGTGGGAATGATGCTCTCGCGCGGATACACAACAGTGGTTCATCGAATTACCACGAGTTTCGGAGAGCGAGATACATATTGATTTCGGGGGATACAAATATTTCCACAATTGAAACGTCCAATTTGATGAATATTATGAACCACGATAATAATAAATACGGCGAGGAAGTGAAAATTATTATAGGGACTCGCCTTTTGGGCGAAGGTTTGGACTTCAAGCGGATACGTCAGGTTCATATATTGGAGCCGTGGTTCAACTTGTCGCGTATTGACCAAACAACTGGACGCGCGAGTAGATGGTGTAGCCACGCCGATTTACCCGCGATTGAACGCAATGTCGAAGTCTTTTTATACGCAGTCGTTCCCGCAAAGAATGCCAGTAAAAAAGAGAAAGAGACGGAAACTATTGATACGCGTATATATCGTATTGCGGAAATAAAAGACCGCAAAATTCGCGAAATATCATACCTCTTAAAACAATCTGCTGTGGATTGCGCCCTTAACAAGAATGGAAATATATTTGATTTCGAGGGGAAGAGTGTTGAGATGGTTAGTAGCTTAGGACGGAGAGTTCGGATAAGATTAGAGGATAATAATGGAAGCAGAGAATGCGATTATAAGGACTGTAATTATAAATGTGTGTGGGAGCCAGATAGGAAGAAGATGTATAAGGTTAATATTGATACATATAATGAGAGGTTCGCTCGGTCTGATATAACGAAGTCGAAGAAAATATTAAAGAAATTGTTCGAGATTGGTTATGTTTACACATTGGAGGATTTGGTAAAAATAATTCGAGAACACATGAAGAATTTTGAGCTCCAATTTATATATATTGCGATTACTGAGATGATTAATAATCGGGACGAGCCAATTTATGATATGTATAACCGACGTGGATATATGATTCACAAGGGTCCCTATTATATTTTCCAGCCGATTGAATTCACTTATTCTGACGCTCCTCTTCTTTATAGGATGCGTCCCTTTTCACAGAAGACGATCGAATACGTTTTCAAGAATGATGTCGAAGAAATTGATTATGATATGATTATGACAAAGAATCAGATAAAAGATGGAGATATATTAGCATCCGTAATTAAAAATGCGGAGATGATTCAAAATGAGATAGAATCTAATCACAAAAATAAGATGTATATTATTTTGACGCAGATTGTAGATAAATTAAATGATAAGGACAAGAATGTTCTTATAAAGAAGATTTTCATCGATTATTATGAATCGAAGGGAAAGATGACGAATCCATATCTGGTATTACTTTATGAATATTTTGAGCCATTGTTCCTTTATAAATATCGGGATTTAGAAATAGGAAAGGATGATGTCGCCAATGATAAATTAATTGGATACTATTATATATTCAAGAATTTGAAGGCGAATAATAATGAGAATAAGGCAATTATGAAGATATTTTGCTATAATGAAGATACGAAGTTGGTGGGTGAATGCGGGTCCGAAATACGAGACCGCTTGAAGCTCAATATGAAAATAAAGGCTTCCAAACAGGTGAAGAACGCCTCCCGTAATTACAATATTATATATGGGTTCATGGTGTTGAAGGATGGGCCATATGTCTTCAAGGTTTATGATGGGACGCGAGATACCGGTGCGGTAACTCTGAATATGAAAAAGAGTAAGCGGTCCGAAATGAAAGGGAAAGAGTGCGATTTTCATAGTGTGGTGGAATTAAACGAAATGTCGAAGAAGACTGGCATTGAAATTGCGGGGACCCAGAAGAAAAAGATTTGCATAGTCTTTGAATATATGTTGCGCGAGTATGATTATGATAAGCATCAGGGGAAGAGATGGTTTCTGAATTCCATAGAGACGATGAAATATTCATCGCAATTACTAAAAAAGTGAATTTAAAAGTAGTTTAATTTATTATATAATATATAATGAGTTCTCTAACAAAAAATGACATATACTTCTATACTCAAATTAAGAAGCGAGTATCGTTAAATCCACGCTATTTAGATGAAAATTTTCCGGCATATATTGAGAAAATTGTGAAAAATAATGTGGAGGGAAAATGTATCAAGGAGGGATACGTTGTTCCAAATACGGTTATCATATTGAAGAGGAGTATTGGAAATATGAATAATAATCAGTTCAATGGAAATATTATGTTTGATATTACTATCGGGGCGAAAGTCTGTAATATTCCAGTGAATAGTGTAATCAAGGCTTCCGTTAAGAAAATTAACAAGCTTGGTATATTAGCTGAATTGGGCCCATTGATGATAATTGTTCCGAAGGAAATTCATCAGGACAAGGAGCCTTTTTCAAAGATTAATATCGGCGATGAAATTGATTTGCTGGTTATTGGAAAGACGTTCCATCTGAATAGCAATGTTATTTCGATTTATGCGAAATTGAATAGTGAAGTCCGGAAGAAGGTCGTTATTCAGGTGAGAAAGGGGGCCGATAAGCATAAGAATATGGACTCTTTGGTTGCTGAATCGGAGTCGGACGTTGATGATGAGGTGGAGACCGAGAGTGAGAATGAAAGTGGTTCAAATTCAGAGGATGAAGAAGAGGAGGGATCTGAGAATTTGGAGGAATTAGATGATGACTTGGGAGAGTTGGATGAAGATATGGAAGGAGAAGCAAATCCAGTGGAAGATGCTGAAATAATTAGTGATGATGATGAAGAAGACGAGGAAGAAGAGGAAGAAGAAGAAGAAGATGACGGCGACTACGAAGACGATGAGTAAATCAATATAAAAAAAATGTGATATATTTGTTTAAAATGGAGGACCCAATTTCAGTTAAAGATATTCGCATTATGAAAGAATTTATCGAGAAGAAGATGAATAATAGTCAGAAGATTCAAATCATTGATATTATAAAAAACAATAATTTGCGTTATACATTAAATAAGAATGGATATTTCATTAATTTAACTAATATACCAAGTGATTTATTGAAGAAAATAAAAATGTTCGTTGATTTTACGAAGGACAATGTGCGCGAGTTGAGTAAAACGGAAGACATTTTAAATAATGAGAAGACTCGGATTGAATCGTTTGATAAAAATGTAAATAATTCAGTTGTATTTCCGATAATGGAGAATGATATGGACAAGAATATTAATTTTGAAATTTATTCATTGGATGGGATAAATGAGATTTTTGAGGAGTATCGTAATATAAATGAAGATGAAATTGAATTTGAGAAGAATTTTGTAGTTGATATGTCGCGAGAAATAACTGGCTATAAGATTGTATTGAAGAAGTATAAGACGAAATATATTGGAAATCGCGCAAAAATATTGAAGCGATTTCGTGATATATCTCGGATGAGCGTTAATACGCGTAGTGTGAAGACTTCCCTGAATGCTGTTAAGCCCAAGACGAAAATAAAGAAGAATGTTTCTGTTGAGAAGGGGGATGAGCAATTGTCCGAAGAAGAAGAGGAGGAGGAGGAAGAAGAGGAAGAAGGAGTTGATGATGACTAGTCGATAGAGACGCGACGATTTTAACTTAAAACTAACAGACTATTATATTATAATAGTCAGTCATGATATCAATTGATAAATTACACAGTTATTTGAATAAGGGGGTCGTTGGGGAAAAGGATTATGTTTTTCATATTCCAGAAAAGGTTATTGCGGAGGGGCACATATACGATAAATATATATTGGATGCGAAGTATAGTTTCGTAGATAAAGACATTGTAGATGTTCCAGAATGGACTGGGTTGGATTCTTCATTTAAGATGATTAAGGACCGGAATAATGAAAGAAAGAACAGTTTCATTTATTCCGTATTGAATGAGGTTTTGGGTGAATTCCGTTATTTGGATGTTAAGTCAAAGATTACAATGATTAAGGACCTGATGCATCAGATCGCATATGATATGGAGGAGAAGGCTCTTTATAAGGATAATGATTATACGCGGAAGAGGACATTGATTCGAGAGAAGTTTATGGCGAACGAAGATATTGACGATGATGCGGTATTAAAAGGAATAATTGTTGATTATTTTTCGATGGCGGTTTATATTTTTAAGGAGGTTGTGGGTGGGTTAGTTAAAAGAAGGAAAGTGGAGCGGATTAGTTATATTCCGAGTATGTGGAAGAATGATGACCGGAAGACGGAGTATGTTTTGAAGAATCCATCGTGTTTTTTGATTGAGAAGGAGGGACGATATTATCCGGTTTTTAAGAGTGATATGACAGGAGTCATGTCATCGGAGAGTATGGGAATTGAGTTTTTTGAGGAATTGCGGACTGGTGGAGGAGCGGCTCAACCGAAGCAGGAGACCAAACTATTAAAGAAAATGACATTAGTTGAATTACAGAAGGTTGCGACTGATAAGGGGGTTTCAATATTTAAGAAGTCAGAGAAGACAGGAAAGGATTTGAAGAAGAATATTTCTGAATTGAGAGAAGAATTGGAAAATTTGTGAAAAAAATATATAATAATAGGATATGGTATTCTTGGCTGAATACATTTGGATTGGAGGAAATAATGAATTGCGTAGCAAGTGTCGGGTTATGAATGAATGCGACAGTGTATATGACAAAGATTCTGTCTATCCTGATTGGAATTATGATGGCAGTTCGTCTGGTCAGGCGATTAGAAGTGATAGTGAAGTTATAATAAAGCCGAGAGCAGTTTTTAATTGTCCATTTCGTCGAGGAAATAATCGAATGGTATTATGTGATACATATTTACCGAATGGTGAACCCCACATTACGAACCATCGAGCAGGGGCAGTTGAAATTTTTGATAGGAAAACCGAAGAGGAGCCGTGGTTTGGCTTGGAACAGGAGTATTTTTTGGTAGATTTGAAGACGGGGAAACCATTGGGATGCGAGTATTCTATTCCAGAGCAGGGGCCATTTTATTGTGGGGTTGGTGGAGGGAATGCGCTCGGTAGGGATGTTGTGGAGGACCATTTAGAGAAGTGTTTGTATGCTGGATTAAGAATTAGTGGTATTAATGCTGAAGTTGCACCTGGGCAGTGGGAATTTCAGATTGGGCCTTCTTTGGGTATTGAAGCGGGGGACCATTTATGGGTTGCTCGTTATATACTGAATCGGGTCTGTGAAAAATACGGCGTTCGACTTGATTTAACGCCGAAGTTGATAAAAGAGATTAATGGCAGTGGATGTCATGCTAATTTTAGCACTAAGTGTATGAGAGAGGGGACAGCTGAAAAGACTGGGTTGGAATTGATTGATGATGCGATTATGAAATTAAGTAAAAAGCATTTAGAACATATGATGATATATGGGGAGGGAAATCGGGAGCGAATGACTGGACATCACGAGACAGCGAGTTATGATGAATTTAGCTTTGGAAGAGCCAATCGGGGGAAGAGTGTTCGAATAGGAAATGATACCATAAAGAACAATCGTGGTTATTTTGAAGACAGGAGACCCTCCAGTAACTGTGATCCATATTTGGTAACTGCAAAAATATTTGAGACATGTTGTTTGTAAGCTTTTTAGAAATTAAATTTTATAAATTTAATTCTAGAGTTATAAATTTTTGAGGAATAATATATTATTCATCAAAAACGAAAATTATATATTTTCTAAAAAAAATGATTTAAAATAATTCAGATTATTATAATTATAATAAATCATAATGACACAAAAAAAATGTAATGAATCGGATTGTAAATCAAGCGCAATAGGAAAAACCGATAAATGTAAGCGACATGGAGGCGGAAAACGTTGTAGCGAACTTGGATGTAAATCAAGCGCAGAAGGCAAATCCGGTAAATGTATCGCACACGGAGGAGGAAATCGATGTAATGAACTTGGATGTAAAGCAAGTGCAATAGGAAAAACAGATAAATGTATCGCACATGGAGGCGGAAAACGATGTAGCGAACCGGATTGTAAATCAAGCGCAAAAGGTAAAACCGATAAATGTATCGCACATGGAGGCGGAAAACGATGTAGCGAACCGGATTGTAAAGTAAGCGCAGAAGGAAAAACCGATAAATGTATCGCACATGGAGGCGGAAAACGTTGTAGCGAACCGGATTGTAAAGCAAGTGCACAAGGAAAAACCAATAAATGTATCGCACATGGAGGCGGAAAACGATGTAGCAAACCGGATTGTAAATCAAGTGCAATAGGAAAAACCGATAAATGTAAAGCACATGGAGGCGGGAAAAGATGTAATGAACCTGATTGTAAAGCAAGTGCACAAGGCAAAACAGATAAATGTAAAACGCATGGAGGTGGAAACCGATGTAGCGAACCGGATTGTAAAGCAAGTGCACAAGGAAAAACCAATAAATGTATAGCACATGGAGGCGGAAAACGATGTAGCGAATCGGATTGTAAAGCAAGTGCAATAGGAAAAACCGATAAATGTAAAGCACATGGAGGCGGAAAACGATGTAGCGAACCGGATTGTAAAGCAAGTGCACAAGGAAAATCCGATAAATGTATCGCACATGGAGGCGGAAAACGATGTAGCGAACCAGATTGTAAAAAAGGTGCAGAAGGTAAAACAGATAAATGTGTCGCACATGGAGGCGGTAAGCGTTGTAATGAACCGGATTGTAAAGCAAGTGCAATAGGAAAAACAGATAAATGTATCGCACATGGAGGCGGAAAAAGATGTAATGAACCTGATTGTAAAGCAAGTGCACAAGGCAAATCAGATAAATGTGTCGCACATGGAGGCGGAATGCGATGTCCGAATTGTAAGGATTGGCCTGATTCAAGGTCTGGAAGTTCAAAATATGATGGATACTGTGCAACTTGTTTTAAACATATTTTTCCAAATGACCACCGTAGTCTAATTATATATACTCATACAAAAGAAAATATGGTTAGAAATGTAATAAACGAAAAATTTGATGGATTCATTCATGATAAACCATTATATACTATGAATTGTAATTGCACTCATCGACGTCGTATAGATCATCGTAAATTGATAGGTGGTACTATATTAGCCGTTGAAACCGACGAATTTGGACATATAAAATATGACCAACACGATGAAGAAATACGTTATGATGATTTGTTTATGATTCATAGTGGAAACTGGATATTTATTCGTTTTAACCCAGATAATAATATTAGTAATGTAGATATTGATGATAAATTAGATAAATTGATTGAAACAATGAAGAATTGTATTTTAAGGATTGAACGAAATGAAAATACAGAATTGGTTGAAATCATAAAATTGTATTGCTAAGTTTTTTTTTGCTTTTTTGTAAAAAACTCAGTTTTAGCTTAAAATTATTCTACTATATATTATAAAACATGGACTATAATATATTCAAGAAATTAGGAAACAACAAAATTCGCATTGAATTTGGAGACGATTTACCAAAGGAATTATTCGAGAAAATTGTTGAAAGATGCATCTATTCTTCTGAAAAAGGTGGTATGGGTTTCAAGTATGAAATGAAAACACATTTAAAGGAATATACAACTCCATTTGAGTATGGATACGTTGATGGAAAAGATGAAATTAAGCGGTATTGGCAATTTGGGAGTTGCGAGATGCGTCATATTAGGGAGACCGTTGTTCAGGAGGATGAGATTGAGAAGTATGGAATGAAAGTCGTAGTATTTCATGATGTGGAAGTCAAAGAGCAAAAGGCGAAGGAAGGCACAAAGAGGACCTACCAGTATGTAAATAAATATGAAATACTTGATGACATGTTCGGATTTTATTTGGATTTGATTGAGGAGCGCCAGATAGAGAGCGACCTTTCATTTCGCGAAAGTGGATGTATGAGCGTTGCTTGTAAATATCGCGTCGAGTTGCGCTTTGAGGACAAAGTCGAAGATAGCATCAAAGTAGGAGAAGAGACGATCGAGTTCGAGAGCTATTTCAGTAAATTTTTGCGCTGGTTATTTGAAGAAATCCAGCAGACAAATTTTATTATATCTGTCGATGAGAAGAAGAATTTGATGAAATCATTTCGTCGCTTCATTACCGAGGGCTTTTATGTAGAGCCAGTTGGTGTATTAAGGCGCAATTTCTTTAAGAAAGATGGGATACCATATGTTCGTGAAAATTATGGAGTTTCCTTCTATCCAGAGGGAGAGATCTGTTATTTATTTATCACTGAGAATTTCAGCAAGAATGTGGATGGGAAGATTTTTATTATTTTGAATGACCGTATTATAAATACTGGGCGAGAGGTGAGTGGTTATGAGAATAGTATTTGCGAGGGATATTATAACGCACAGAAGAATACATTTGTTATGACGGATATATTGTATTATCGGGGGGCTGACGTAAGGAAGACAAAGTTCTTCGTTATAGGAGCGGGGACAAAAGAGAAGATGCGTCATGAATATATGTATCAATTCTTTCGAGAGTGTATTCAAAAATCGACATATATTGTTGCGGAATTACGGGAGGAGGCAACAAAAATATACGTGGGAAAGTATTTATTCGGGAGCGGGTCCTTATTTGATGATAATATTAATGAGTTGTTCGATAAAATCGGAATTCAAGAGTATCCAGTGGAGGGTATAATGTTTCGCCCAATGGCTGACTTTTATCCGGAGCGGAGTGGCCATTGGTATGAGTGTATGAGGTGGCGCTATCAATCGATGAGGAAGGTTGATTTCTTAGTCAACTATGTTCGCGATGGGAAGAATGATAAGGTAAGTCCTTTTCAATTACCGAGCAAGGATGACCAGTTTGGGCGCATTATTTATTATAAGACGCTGAAATTGATGATTGTGGGGGCTAGTGGTAAAGTAGTAGATTTTAATCCCCGTGGTGGGAATCCGATGACAAACATCGCGAACGTTCCTTTACATGAGAGTGGGAAATTGGTTGTTAGTAGTGGGGATGAGATTAAGAATGGGATGGTAGTTTCATTTTTATATCAGAGGATATATGGAGAATATACGAATCTTTTTCGTTGGACGCCGGTCGCCATAAATTATTCGAAGACAGCACTTTTTCAAAAGAAGATGGATATCGGATTGAATGAATCGTATGGAAATCATATATGGAACGCGTTGAATAATCCGATTACTGAGACGAACTTGAAAGAGGGGTCAGTCCCCGAAGAAGATTTGAGTTCATTTTATTACATTGAGAATTCTAACAGAATTAAGAAGTATCCTTTCCAGATTTTTCACAATCGGATTATTAAGGATAAGCTCATTAGTGGTGTTTGTCCTGCGGTTTTAGGTGGGAAGGATGAAATGGCGGGTTCCCTGCTGGATTTGGCGTGTGGAAATGGGGGAGATACATCGAAGTGGAGGCTCGGGAAGTTGAAGACTGTGGTGGGAATTGATATTTCGAAGGATAATATTGATGGCGCAATTGAGCTATATAAGAGGGTCCCGAAGCCAAGGCCCGATACTACATATATTTGGGGTGATTGTGGGAAACTTATTTTTCCGAGCTTCGATTGCGCAATGGACACATATTCGCGCGTTAAAATGGGGAAGACATTCTTATCTAAGAATCAGTATGATGTAGTGAGCTTACAGTATGCGGTTCATTATTTTTTTGAAGATGAAATATTACTGAGGAGTGTTTTACAAAATGTAAGCGATAATTTGAAGGTGGGGGGTCATTTTATTGGGACGAGCTTGGATGGGGGGCGCGTGTATAAGATGTTAGAGAAAGATGAGATGAAGGATGGTAAAATTGGGGATGACCTATTATGGAAGATAACGAAGGAGTATGATATTAAGAAGTGGGATAGTAAAAAATCGAATATGGGCCATCAGATTGAGGTTTTTGTTAGCACGATTGGGATATCACATAAAGAATATTTGGTGAACTATGACTTTTTGAGGCATATTTGCGGGGAGTATGGAATGGAAATGGTGGAAATAAGAGGGTTTGAGGAGAGTTATTTAGAGGCTTTGGATGCGGGGACGGAGTTTGAGAATGATTTGAAGGCGATGAGCGCGGTTGAGAAGGAGTTCAGTTTCTTACATAATCAGTTTAAGTTTATTAAGAAAAGAGACGCGGATGATTCAACTTATAAGAAATTGATGACAATGATTCAGAAGAAGATTAAGAAAGAAGGAAGGACTGTTAATTTAGAAAATAAGAAGTTTACAATTAAGATTAGAAAAGGATAAAATAAAATATTTATAGATATTATAAGATGAGTAGATTTGATAATGAAGGAAAAAAGAGTGGTTATAATGCGAATAATGAAGGAAATGAAGGAAATGAAAAAAACAATAAGAAACTTGAAGTCGAAGAAGTCGAAGAAGTCGAAGAAGAAGTTTTAAATAATAATAATGGAAAAGGTAATAAGGGATTAAAAATAAGCGCAAATGATAACAAAATCGCGGATGTTATTCTCGCAATGTTTCAGATTCAAGCTACTTTGCGTGTGTCGCACTTTTTATCAGAAAAGAAATCTGACCATGAAACGCTCGATAAGTTTTTGAAGAAATTCAATAAAAAAATGGATAAATTTATTGAAGTGTGGATGGGAAAACACGAGAAGTTCGATTTGGGTAAAAATCGTCAAGTTAATGTTTATCAGATAACAAAAGATGAATTGTTTACTTATTTGGACCTCGTTTTACAATTTTTGACTGGGGATGTTGTTGAAAATAATGTTTATAAGTTGAGCAAATACCCACTGAAAAATGTTATGAATAACAAAAAGAATGTTGATTTGATGAGTATTCGAGACGATATTGTTAGAAATATTAACCGGATGAAATACAGATTGCGATTGGAGTAATTTATAAAACGCTTTTGCGTTACTATTTCGATTTAAATAAAACAAGTTTTTGTTTAATCTACTGTCTGGTTGAACAAAGCCAACTCAGATTGTACGGTGGCAGCGACATCTTGCCTGAGAAAGAATTGAAGTGCGTTCAACAGATACAGAAAGCTCTCATAAATAGCGTTTGAAGGGAAAACACCATCTTCCGGTCCGAACCCAATTAGAGACGCATATTCAATCGGACCCACATCATTTTCCATACGAGTGAAATCATTGAATGCATCAATTCCACCCATCTCGGGGTTGACAAGTTTTCCGAGAAACATAGTAAAAGTATCCTCATGATATATTGGAAAATCAGTCGGGGGTTCTTCACTTTGAGGAAAGAGTGGAATCAACTCTCTACTGCACATGATTGTCGGGGGAAGACTCAAACATGATTTTTGAAACTGTACAAAATCCAACTTATTGTTCTTGAACAGTTCCTGAATCGCAGCATAAACTTCATTCGGATTCTGAAACTTGTCTGATTTTTTTTCCTCGATTTGTCCAGCAAACGTAAGTTTACAAATGACTCCTCCCTCGCAAGATTGACGAAACTGAACACCGTCAGCGAAGCGTTCATTTCTCGCGTTAAATGACGCCGATGTGTTCAGAGAAAATCCAGAATTGATTGCATCAAGCAAACATTTAATAAACGTCGGGTCAATTTTAAACACATTCGTTTCTTGATTCAAAATTGAAAGTAAATCAAAAGGTTTCATTCTATAGCCTTCGTCCAAAGAAATTGAATTAAACCCAAATGCATCTTTGATTACTATATTAATGATGCCATTCTCGACAAATAAACGAAGCTTTCTTTTTACTACCAACCATTCATAAGTAGAAATGGAGTTAAGAAGCGTTGGGTTTTCAGTCTTGTGCTCGAACAACAATTGACGGTAGTTTGATGCAGCGACTGTACTGATTGCTGATAATCCAGACATAGCGAAAGCTTGCACGAAATTCTTTGGATTTGATGGGGGAGTATGATTCTCCGAGGTCTTCGAGATTTCCCCCAAGTTTATTCCAAAGAGACTCATGAATTCCAGAAATGTATCCCCAGTTAGCCGAAAACTCAACATCGTGTTCAACAAATCAATCAACGATGAACCTCCCGATAAAAAGACTTTCGTATATATTTCATTGAAAAGTATCATCGGAATGGTGGATTCCAGCAGACCTTTGATGATCTTAATATCATCGGCGGTTACCCCAGACTTAACATCTTTGAACATGCTGTTGAACAAGAACGTTTCACGCGAAGATAAATCAGATTTACTGATAGACAAGCAAAAATCAAAATCTTTAAGGCGGATTGGCTGAATATCACTAATCGCCTTGTTCATGGGAGAATCTTTCGAAAACATAGATGAGTTCACCCACTTTGGATCCTTTAACACCACACATACCATGTTGTACACATCCTGAAATGTGATCTTATATGTTCGCGTCAATGCGAGGATGATAGCGATCAGACATGGATGGAGATACAACTCACGTCGGTTACTCATATAGATCTTCCGCATAGTTCTATTAACTTCTGTAATATCCGATAGAGTTATTCCAGAACTTAGGATGATCTCCATCAAAGAACTCATACCAGAAATAAATTTTTCAGATAGAGACTTTACTTCCGATTTAGAATCTGACACCAAAAATTTCTCTATCGTTTTTTCACTGATTTCACGAGCAGCTGGAAAATCTTCTTTCAACAGAGCTAACAAAAAATGAAAATCAGACTTACGAAGCAATATTTGTATTCCTTTGAGAATTACTGCGAAAGAAGCATTTTCCTTACAAGCAAACAGAGCAAGAATCTTATTAAAAGCCACTAAATCACCATTTGGGGGAGAAAACGACGCCTCAATTTTGGTGAGCTCGCTACGGAAGGATTCATCCAACTCCTCTTCACGAAGTTTAGTCAAAAGCTTATCAAGAAAGTATTTCACAACATCTTCGTTTGATTTTAACTTCGCTTTTTCTTTGAATGCAGGATCGTAAGGATTTGGATACTGGACATCAGTATCTTTCGATGATTTGCGATAAATCTGAAATGACTGAACAACTTCCTTTCCGATAATATTGAATTTTTTCGCCAACGAGTTCTCATTTGAAATATTTCCAAATGGGAACGTCAGCTTATTCTGTCTGCAAACTTCAGCATAGCATATAAGCTTGAACAAAAACTCCATAACAATTCCAGAAACATCGATCTTGATGACTTTCAGTTCACCTTTCTCATCAGGAACTGAATCTCGAACAAGTACGACTGTCGTAAAGTTATCAAGAACAACAATTTCAAGCTTTAAGTATTCTTTGATGGTCGTCATATACCAATTGAGTAGCTTCGACATGGCTTGATTACCTTCATTTCCAGGAAATGTATTGTTCCTGTAAAGAAATTCTAAAAAATGATGGGAAAGAATATTATCTTTTTCGAGCTTGAATTCTGTAAGGAACTTTAAGATTCCATCCGAGTCTTGACTAAGCTCAATATTCATTGACTCGAATGCTGCGGTAAGAATTCCAGACAAAAAATCTGGGTCCTTTTCATCAAACGCTTTTTTCGTCAGTTCCGGTTTTTGAACAAGATGCTTGTAGATCTGTTCGACCAAGCATTTGAAGAACTTCCCAAGATTCTTGTCGAACAAGGACTGGTTATTTTCATCCAATCTATCCCGAAAATCAACACATATTTGCTCATTCCCAAATTGAAATGAAATAGCATATAGATATGCACAAAAGTTCGCGTGTGGATCAAGGATCTTCTGCGTTGGATTCATGAAAAGATTGCGAAGTCTCTCCTGTTCTTTCTTGTCCTTTTCCAGCTGTTGGTCTTTGACTTGTTTAAGCAGGTTCGTTGCAGACATCAATACTCCTTTGAGAAGGGCAGGTGAACACCATTTTGTTGCTGAGATGTTCGATCCAGCTATCGAACTCAACATTGTGATCATGGTATTCACAGATCCAACAAGAAGAATGTCAATTTTGGATATTTCTCCCGCGATAAACTCAAGCCGACGAATCGCATACGAAATACTGGTTACATCCGTGATCAGTTTATCATCCATAAATCCTTCGAACTCATCATCCAATGGTTCTTCGACCACAGAAAAAGTCGTTGTGATGGAATTGAAAATCGGAATGAATTTTTCACAAGCTGTCGAAATGACAAATATCGATTCGATGGCATCATCCGGCAACATCGGAAAATCTTCGCTGACGAAGACCGCCATCATGAACGGGTCGAATAGGGCCACCAATAATGTGTCGTCGAGAATGGCGTCCGGATTATTCGCCACTGAGACAAACTCATCAAACGCAAATTTGATTGACTTCAACAAATCAATAAGCTCTCTCGCTGTTTTACAGGCTTTGAGACGTTCCTTCAACACTTGTTTTTGAAGTCCAAATACATCATCTGAAAAACAGTCCAAGACAGACGCAATCGTGTTTGTAGAATCAAATTCAGGCTTCGCAGCAGCAGAACCACCAACAGCAGTGGCCCAACCATTCCCAGTCGGTTGTTCAATGGGAGATACATCTTTTCCAAGAGATGGAAATTCGTCTTCCAATGATTTCGTTGGTTCAACCGGTGGGGAATCACTCGTTTGTTCTGGGTGTTTGAAACGGCAACCCGCAATTATGCATTTTTGACCGGTTTGAATGGATCTGCAGATGCGGATTTCGGGTATAGAACCAGAAGCGGCGCTTCTGGCGCCGCCGGCAGCCTTACTGCAAATTTTGCAGTATTTTCCATTATCGATTAACCAACACGAAGTTGGAGGCTTATAGCCCTTTCGATGGGGTTCCCCGTTAATTAAAAGGGGGCAATGATAATTATTGCATCCAACCTGTCCAGAACAGACCCATTTTTCTTTTTTATCCCCCATAGAGGACTTGTTTGTCCCATCCCCCGTAGAAGATGTAATTTTAGGTACCTCCTTAGAGGATCCTTGTGGTTGATGATTTCCAGTAGAACTCATTAAATATATGCGAGACAAGCAAAATCCTTATAAATTTGATTAGCTTTACCATCAATTTTTACTGACTTGGAAGGTTCGGTTTAACGAACTTATCCACCATAATTTCCCCGAACTGTTTCGACGCAGTATGTTCATCAGTCTCCTTATTCCGAACCTTATCAATCATCCCAATCATTTGCTCAAACTGTAATAAGTCGAACGCCTTCCCCTGCTCCAAAACAAGTGTAAAAAGGGATGGATATCTGAATGCGAATCCCTCATATTTTTTCTGATATTTTCCGCGCAGGTCCGCAAAATTCTTGCGCTGTCTCAATTTATCATCATTCTGGTTGTCAGTTTCCGAAAGTAGTTGATATACAAGCAATTTAACATCATTCGTCGCCAAATGATCGTCAAATTCCTTATTCGTCATTGGGGGGAGCTGGTCCTGAAAATCAGCGATATTTGGGGCGGAATTACCGGATTGAACAACAAAATTCTTATCCATCTTATGAAATATAAAATACGTTTTATCTTTAAGTCGTTTTTATTTCTATGAAATAATATGAAATTATGGATTATAGTTAGTATTATTTTATTTGTATTTTTATTAACTCTCACATTGTTATACATTTACGGGCGCAGTTTAGAGCGCGAGTATGAAGAGTTCGATAATCCACTCGACGCAAAAACTGACATGATTGATAAATTATACGGGAAATTATTTGATAAAGTATTCGATGAAAAAACTGCGATTCTTTCCGAAACGAAGGAGATTCTCGATTTTATAAAGCGCCACCCTGTTAAATCTGGGGATGATAAGTCGTATATATTGGACGCGGGGACAGGGACAGGAAAACACTACCAGCATATTAATTCCGGAAATACGGGCTTGTCAGTAGTCGGTTTAGAAAGGAGTCAGGTGATGGCCGATATTTTCAATGTCCGAAACCCTATTGGAAAATTGATTATGGGGGACCTCCGGAATGAGAATCTCTTTGAGAGCGAGAAATTCTCATATATTTTGTGCTTGAAGGATACACTCTATCATAATTCGATGAATGATTGGAACACTATATTGAGCAACTTCTATTTTTGGTTGAAGCCCAGCGGTTATCTTATTATTCACGTGTTTGACCGAAACAATTTAGACCCCGCCCCACTCAATATGTCGTTGCTCAGAAAAGACGCCAAAAAACGCGTTCATAGTATAACGAATTTTCCGACTTTCACGCACGACGGTTGGTGGGAGACGCGGGGGAAAACAATATGTCAGTATAATGAGATTTTCGCACTACATGGGACCGATGGTAAGATAACAAAGAAACGCCATTATAAGCATAATCTGAGTATTCCTTCAAAAGATAAGATTATGGAGAAAATAGTTGAGAACTACTTCAAACTTATTGAAATAAAGAAGTTCGATGGGGATAAAATAACGGACCACGAATTGTGTTTTTTTAAAAAACAAAAAAATTAATGTATAATAATATATGGTAATACAAGGATGGTTGAGCGACTGTTATTCTAACAGTGGTTATGTAATTGAAAATGGTTCCATCAAATTCATTGAAACAGATTTAGAAACATCTCAATATGAAGCAACTGCGAGAGCTATTGAAGCCAACTATGGTTATGAAAATCAGTCCGGTGGTTCCATTAAGAAATATAAATTATCATCACAAAATCACGCTGACGCGTTCAAACAACTTCAATCACATATTCAAAATGGAAAATCATTTCATAAGAATAAATTGTATTTAGTGAGTGTTAGTGATTTAGATACAAAGAATAAATTATATCGGATCTATAAAAAATAAAAATATTAAATATAATATAAATGCCAGCGTCGAATAGTTTTAAGGAAGAACTCAAAAAACTTGAAGGTATGCTTAATCGCTTATCTACTAAAAAATCGTCAGAGAAGGTTGGAGGAAAAAGCGCTTCCAAGGATGAATCGCGATTTTTCAAGGTTGTTAAAGTAAATGGGAAGGCCGTTGAGGATGGGGGTAGATATGAGCTCCCCATGACCACAAAGACCGGAAAGGAGCAGAAGCGCGGTCCCATTGATAAAGCATCAACCGCTTTCACTGAACTCTGTCATAAGCAGGGAATGAAGGGAGAGTGTAAGATGACTTTCTCTATTAAGGAGACTACTCAGGGGTCCAGTAAGAAAACTTATCATTATGAGGGTAAGAGGGTTAAGCTCTCTCCGGCGGTCGTTCTCAAAATTAAGGACAAGAAGACCGGTAAGACGAAGGAAATTGTGAAGAAATACAGGAATGTGATTAAGGCGCTCGGTTCGGAATAAGAAATGTTGTTTTTAGAATATATTATTCTAAAAAAAGATTATTTTATAATTTATGAACAATCTATATTTAGGAAACAATGAAAATAATAACAATAATACAAATAATACAAATAATATAAATAATAATATCAATCCAAATAACCGCGCAAATGCTTCTAAAAAACGGTTCTGTATTGTAGATTATCCGGTCAAGGGTCAAAATACAGGCGTTTATACTGGCGCCAGTAAAATAGTCATTGCTAACAAGATTTTCAATAAATTGGTAAATGAATTCAATTATTATGATAATGAAATGGGAACCAAATATTTGCTTTTTTACATGATGGATTTAGACTCCAAAAAAATAGACGGATATATTGGAACAATTATTGTATTAGATAATCCTATAATTGTTGAAAAAAATGGGAATCAAATTCAGATAACTCATCGAAATGTTGTAACTCGATATACAAAAGATATGAAAGAAATTTTTGTATGATTAAAATAATATGTCAGCAATTTCACCAAATCCAACTTCCCCAGAGGCGAAAGGGACCGCGCAAGTGGAATCCTCTAAATTATCAACCGCATTTCTTGCGTCTTCAACAAGTGGAATCAATGCTTTTGTTGATGCTCCATCAGTTGTTGTTCCATTAGCAGTAAGTGATTATAAGGTTCCCGGAAATGTAGTCGGAGGAATGAAAAACAAATATATCATTTTAGCAAATAAAAAGATATATACGATTGATGCGTCTGGCGCACTTAGTGCTTTAAAAAAAGTATGCTCAACGATACGACTAAAATCCGGAAAAATAAAAGTTCAGAAAGTGAATCCAAATCGCAAGACAATGATTCACGAATATAAAGTCCGAACTCTTAAAAATGGAAAACTGGACATAGTAAAATTATAATAATTATTTTTATTGTAAATGGGCGATTTCTTCATTCATTTCCATCAATCTCCGGAAGTCGTATTCCGGTAAATTATATACCTTTCTACTAACAGCTATATAACTGTCAGTTGAACCAATCAATTCAGTTTTGTCAGAACTGACGAGCCTCCTCGTAAAATGGGCGTCCGAGAAATTTCCCGATAACTGACATATCGCATTCAAGCGCAAGAAATGCTCACAAAATGCGGAGAGCTTACAGATATCGCCGAATGGGTTTTGAAGGTAATCTCCATCAAGTCCCGAAACGACCACAACCTTATTCTCATTTTCGACCAACTGACGAATGACGTCGATGCTATTTCGGAAAAATTGGATTTCATCAATTACAAGAACGTCCGCCTCTTGAATGAGGTCATAATTCGTCGTCAAAAGGGAATCCAAATTTTCCAGTGATAGCGTCTTTTTGAGTATTTCGCGGTTATGCGACGAAATATTTCCCTCGCTGTCATAACGAGTATCCTTGCTATAATTAATGACCATAATTTTCTTATTAATCGATTGATACTGTCGTGTAATACGGATGAGTTCCGTAGTTTTCCCCGAAAACATTGGACCAGTTATTACATGAAGGAGGCCACATCCCTTTTCTAAATAGGCATCTCTTGAAACGGTCCTCGTCTTTCCGTCGATTGTTTTCGAGAAAATACCCTTCGAGCTATCGCATTTAATGGAACACAAACCAGTAAGTTTGTAGGCGGAATCGCATTTCGGGATGAGGTTCATTACATTGGGATAATATTCGCGGTCGCTATTTGAGTCTAATCCAGCACAAATGACGATTTTTCCATACTTATTACAAAGAAGCTGGACTATCGCAATAGAATCTTGGAAAAAATGTAGATTATCAACAGCGATTACATCAGCCCGAAGAATAGATTCTTCATTAATTGATTCCATCAGAAATTCCATGAAAAAAGGGTGATACTTATTCAGAACATTATCCTTTTGTGATTCATCGATTTTTGGAAGGATGACGACGACCGATTTATTCATAATCAAATATCGGTTCATTTTGCGTTGTAATTCATTCGTCTTTCCTGAATTTGCGGGTCCAAAAATGAGTGTAATTGTTCCTTCTTGAAAACTCATAATATATTAATAGCTAAATTATTTTAAGCATTTTTACTTTCATTTTTTCCAAAATGGTTTAAAGAAATTGGACAACTTATGGAATAATGGAATTACAGAATGATATTGAATTAGAGAATGAGAACCCTATGACGCAAAAGAGGCGAGGAAGGAAGCCGAAAGCGAAAGAGGTTGAGGAAGAGGTCGCCCCTAAAAAGAGGGGTCGTCGTCCAAAAGATAAGAGTTTCACTGTTATTAATACTTATAAAGAGGATGTTCCGGAAATAGAGGATGATAATATTATTCTTCATTTACCGACAGAGATGAATATAACTGTGGAAAATGATGACAAGATTGATACAAGTGGAATTCTTCAATATGACCCAAATTTGAAGGAACCAGCCCCTTATGAGCCGATGAACTCTATGATTAGTGATTTTGCGCTAATTTTGGATAAGAATAAGGTCGAAGAAATTCCATCTGAGAATGAGGTAAGTGAGACTGATAATGTTCCAAAATTGGAATGCGATGAAGTTTATGTTCGAGATATTGGATTCGAGGAGTCATCGAAGAACAACTTCAAGGTTTTGAAGAAAGCAAAAATATTGATGATTGTTGCTTCGGAAGAGACGAAGAAAGACTGGGAACTATCTACGGATTGTTGTTGCTTTAATTGCACTGAGAGATTCGAGACAGTTCCAATTGGTATTCCGATTAGATATTATAGGGGCCGATTTTATTGTAGGGACGTGTTTTGTTCATTCAATTGCGCGGGTCGTTTTATTTTTATGAGTCATGACATTCGGAGTCAATCGAAGAAATGGGAATATTATTCACTTCTTTGTTTGATGGCATCTAAATTTAATATGGAGATGATTGGAGACGAAAAGAACAAACACAAGATTCGTTTAGCGGATGACCCGAGGCTACTTAAAAAATTTGGGGGGCCTTACACAATTGAGAAATATAGAGAGAACTTTTATGTAGTAGATACTAACCATACGTTGATGTATCCACCGTTGGCTTCGATGTATCCACAAACGGAAGTTGCGCAATTTGTAAATATTCATCGTCAGAAGGCGCATATGTTGAACAATGATCTGAAATATAATGATTATAAACAGACTATTATGGATTTGAGGTTAAGACGGGAAAAGCCAGTTATTATGAAGAAGAATACTCTGGAAGAATACATGTCGCTTACAATCAAATAAAAAAATATTATTTATGTTTATGGGAAAACGTGTTTTTGAAGATGTAGATGAAAAAACATTTCAATATATAAAACGTTGTAAAAATGACAATGGTTTCGTTGATTGTCATAAATTATTTAAAAAGATTAGTGTTGGAGATACAATTGTTTTTAGTTGTAAAAATAATCGGATTGAGGCGCATTTAAAGAAGATTAATATTTATAAGTCTTTAATTGAAATGTTGGATACTACCAAAATTAAAACGATAGAATATAATGGCGCAAATCCATTTGAGTTTTTGGAAATTATTAATAATAAATCACAAAAGCGATTTCGTGTTTATGATGTTGATTATTATGAAGAGAAAATAGATGATGATAATATCAGACCTAAACGAAATGTTCCAAAAGAAATATCAAATATGATTGAATCTATAATAAAAAAAGATGATGATAATATTTGGGATGATGATGATTGGGAAGATTCTGATTAGTTTCCACCATCTTTATATTCGAAAACTTGTTTATCAAACTCTTGGATATCTTTAATAAATTCATTCCTTTTTAGTTTTTCTCGTGTTTTGAAGTTGAAAAATTTAAGTGTTTTTATTTTTGGGAATATTTTTTTAATTGAGATTATTTTAGAAATCTCTAAATGTTCAAATACATATCCATTTGTTGTTTTTCCAAGTTCTATCAAAAAATAAATTACGATTAATATAATTATTATTATTGAGTATAGAAAGTTTGGGTTATAATATATCATTTTATATATTATAAAGAAAGATTATTGTTGGGCGCATGATGGAACATTTTGTGAATTATCATCGTCATTTTGTTCTTCATCTTCGCTTTCACTTTCGCACTTATCGATAATATTTATATCAGCGGGGTCAAGTTGTTTAAAATCGACGGTATTATGACTTACGCAGATTTTTTCGAGTAAAGCACTTAACTCTTTTTCATATTCTTTGGGGATTTCATCTGGGAGTTCAAGCTCAAAATTGATAATAAAATCGGCGCCATTGATTCCATATCCGCTTAATACATAAGATGAATGCGTGTCGATATTGAATGGATATACAATATTGAGTTGTTTGTCTCCGAAATATTTAATACTTCTTTCAACTCCAAAATAATATTCTTTTAATGAAATTGGAAATGTAATCTCTAAATTATTGTTTCGCCCACGAACAAAATCATATTTCTTCTTTTTAGGGCTGGATGAATCACTTGATTGATAAGATGATTCATTATCTGCGCCGTCTTCATCTGAGCCGTCTTCATCTGAGCCGTCTTCATCTGAGCCGTCTTCATCTGAGCCGTCTTCATCTGAGCCGTCTTCATCTGAGCCGTCTTCATCTGAGCCGTCTTCATCTGAGCCGTCTTCATCTGCGCCGTCTTCATCTGCGCCGTTTTCATCTGAGTCATCTTCACCATCTTCACTATCTTCGTCTTCATCAATATATATAAATACTAAATCGCCAGTTTTATTATTTGAATAAGTATTCCCTTGATTTTTGAATATCTGATATTCTCCAATCATTGCTCCCTTAGGTATAGTTATTTCCATATCAACCGATTCTTTTTCTAAATTTCTGACGGGTTCAATTCCATCTTCTGATTCTAAATTAGTATTAAAAGAAGTGCGTTCAAATAAAATTTTCTTAACTGCACCAAAATAAGAATCGTCTAATGAAATTTGAACATATACTTTTAGGTCATCTTGCTCTTCATCTTGTTCATCTTCATAATCAGATTCTTCTTGTTGTTCAATTTTCTCAACTTCTTCAATCTCTTCGATTGGGTCAAGATCATTATCTTTACTCATAAATAAATAAAAGAAATTAATATATGAGTATTTACGAATAATTTTCTTTTGTATATTATGGAGGATAAATTAGTTCGTTTATCAAAATTAAATGAGAAATCATCTGATTTACTAAAACTCACAAATCGTGAAATACACACAAAAGAACATGATTTAGAAATACAAAAATTCATGGAAAAAAAAAAATTAAATAAGAAATCACTATCAAATGTTAAATCAATCGCACCAAGTGAGGTTCTTATTAAAGATGTTCCGCATAATCCATATTGTTCCGCAATTACGAGTCAGTATGCGTTTGATTTAACCCAGATTTCAAACTTCAATGTTTATTTTTGGACATCAACTGATCGTGTATCTTTAAATCCATGTATTGAATATGAATTAACTAATCCCACAATTGTTGCGGCAGTTAATTGGGATACTAATCAAAAAATCCAAGTTAAAAAAGCATTAGGTATATATACAACTTTTACTGGAACAACATTTACTGCACCAGATGATATGACTTATGCGAATTCTGATATTGTTTGTGTTCTTTTTCCTTCTGAATATTTTCTTGGAAACTGTTATGGTCCATATTATATAAAGACAAACCCAATATTTGTTGATAATAAGATTGTTTATTTTATAAATAGTAATTATGTATATCCAACGAGTCCGTATCCAGATGTAGAATCAACTAATATTGATGAAGGGTCATTGATGTATATGATTATGGTTCAAAATTGGGGACTTGGATTTGGATTAGCATATACCAATAATAGCTCTTTTGGTTCTACAATCCTTCCAGGAGTGTTAGAAGATCAAACAACTTCGAATCCAGCACTCGGTGGATATATACAAAATAATGTTTTTAACACAATCATGACATTTAATGCAAATAGTTTTTTCTTACCAGAAAGCCCTATATTAACATATAATTCATGGGGTTATCCAGAGACGATTATGCCACTTGATTCTCTTGCTCTTAGATGGTTATATAATGTCCAACAAGTTCCCGCTCCTTATATAAGCACATACGGAGTCCAATTAATTGATGAAGGAGTTAATGATGTATATCATTCCAAAATGATTGTTGGAAGAAATCAAACAATTACATTCGGTTCAAGATGCGTAGATATTTCGTTTTATCTTTCAAATCAGTATTTTACATTTAATAATTTGAATTATCTTCGATTTGATTATATTCGTAATCTTCAAAACTTAACTTCATTTTATACGAAGGACATTGACGCTACAATCTCTATCTTAAATTTAGAAAATGAATGGGCTTCTATTTTTGTTGAGAATCGCGCCCTTACTACAAACCTAACAATTAATTTAATTAGCGCAAGTTTAGCACAAAAGCTTTTCTTGTATATTATGGATTCAGAATCAAAATATTCAATCACCGGAAATACTGTAATTCGTAATAAAGCAACTGGTAAAACAATAACCATTAATAATCCAAATAGTCGTCCAATTAATATTTATTTTAATGAAACAACAATTACTCGTAATATTAATAATCGGTCAATACAAGCAATTGAAAATAAAAAAGAGGTAATCCCTGAAAAACCAAAATGTCTTTGTGGAAATACTCCAGAGAGAGAAGAAAGAATAAAACAGTATATTAAAGAAAAGGGATTCGATAAACAATCCGTATCAAATCTTAAATCAATTGCACCAAGTGAGGTTATTATTAAACAACTTCCAAATAATCCATATTGTTCATCAATTACTGGAACATATGCGTTTGATTTAACCCAAATATCGAACTTTAATGTTTATTTTTGGACATCGACTGACAATCCCATATTAAATCTAGCGATTAAAAAAGAACTAACTGATTATTCTACAACTGCTGTTAATTGGTCTAATGACCAAAAAACACAATGTGAAAAAGCATTAAATACATTTACGACTTTTACTGGAACAACTTCAACTGTTGTAAATACTTATGCTAGTTGTGATATTGTTTGTGTTTTATTAGATGAAGTAAACTACTATGGAACATGTTATGGACCATATTATATAAAGACAAACCCAATATTTGTTGATAATAAGGTTGTTTATTTTATAAATAATTCATATGTAAATACAGAAAATATTAAAGAAGGGGGTTTAATGTATGAAGTATTTATTCATGAATGGGGTCATGGATTTGGATTAGCTCATCCTCATGATAATGGGTTTGGTTCTACAATTATGCCCGCAATTGCGTTTAATGAAGCATTTAACTATCCTGCGATAGCAGGATACATCCAGAATAATACATTTAATACAATTATGACATATGTTGATACTAACTTTTTCCTTCCAGCCGTCTTAGATGATTCAGATAATTTAACTGGTTATCCACAAACAATCATGCCATTAGATGCTCTTGCTCTTCGTTGGATGTATGATATCACTGAAATTCCAGAACTATACATCAGCACATATGGAGTTAACTTAATTAATCCTACGCCAACTCAACTGGGTCAATCTGCAATGATTGTTGGACCAAATCAAACAATTACATTTGGTAGCGATAATGACGCAGTTAATTTTTATCTAACAAATCAATGGTTTACATTTTACAATCTCCAACCCATCAAATATGAATATAATCGCCCAATTGTAAAATCATATGGGTTCTATCCAAGAGAATTAGATTCTACAATTTCAACTATTAATTTGGATAATACACAAGAAGCCTTTATATTCCTTGAAAACCGCGCCCTTAAAACGAATCTTACTGTTAATATTCAGAATAATTCCGGTCAGGTCCTTAACTTTTATTGTATGGACTGTCAGCAGAATTATTCAATTCGTGGAAATGTATATCGCAACCTAACTACTAACAAGACATTCACTATTAATAACACTGTCGGCGCAACTGTCAATGTCTATTTTGATGCGTAATTCAAATATCATGGCGAATACCAATTCCTACTGGAAAACGGGGACAACCATCCTTGCTAATCTCTTGGAATCGCACAGTCAGTAATTTTCCCAAATACATCTTTTTGAAATTCTTAACAGCATTTTCAAATAATTCTCTCCTGAATTCTCTCGAACCTTTTGGTCTAACCTTAAACTTCTCCTTTTTTCCCTGACTATTAACATAATAACATTCCCAAATAATTGTTCCAGAATCCTCTCCATTCGCCTCTTCATATCCGCAAACTTCGAACTCGCCATCCTCGAACTTCTTATACTTCAATAAATCGTTGCTCCGATAGCGCAAAAGATACGCGCCCAACTTATTTCGCAACATACAACCTTCATAACCTTTCTCAATGAAACTCGAATGGAAATCTTCGACGTCCTCTTTATTTTTACAATTATCTGTCGCCACATTCTTCAAATGACTGAACTTCTTCTTTTTGAAAATAGAATCAATTAGTTTCTTCCGGTCTTCATAATCCATTTCCGGATTATCGGCGCAATATAAATCATAGACGTGGTATTCAATCAATTTCAGCTTAGCCTCCTTTTCGGGGTCCGTCTCATCCTCCATCCGAATACATCCTGATAATTCTTCAAATGGTATCTTATCCGTGTATAATTCGCCGTCGATGTATATTGAGCCATGCCCAAGCCCATCCGCAACTTCCAAAAACTTTTTAGCTTCGTCAATTAGATGTGGTATCTGCTTAAACTCTAATCCAGCCCGACTTTTCATAACTGGCGCCTTCTTATTTGAAGTCATACACCGCAATCCATCCAACTTTGGTTGGACAAAACAAGGAAAAATAATACTGGACTTTTTCTTCTTTGGGTCGAATTTATTTGCTAACATCGGAAAAACTTTTATTTCGATGTGTTCCGGATCCGTAGAATAGCCTTCCTTCTCAATCTTATCATTATATTTCTTTTCGGCCTCTTGGACCGCCTGTTCAAGAATAGTCGTTTCATTCGCTTTCCCAATATTTTTACCGGTTTTTATGATGCGATGACTAACATTCATTTTACCATCGACGTATCCATTCTCAGTAATTATAGTCGCCGTTTTATCAGGATTCATTTTTACTGAAATGAGCCACTTCTTAGTTTTGTCTGTCTTTGATGTTCCATATAATGGGTGGAAACTCTTCATTATTTCAATAATGAAGAGATACTTTTATGCTTATATTTATAACGTCCGGTAATATTTAACCCATATCTTATTTGCGTATGTTTCATCATCGGGTTTTGATGATTTATCAATAGATTGAATAGAATCCCACGGTTTAGTCTGTCCAATATAGTGAATAATTTTAATGCGCTTAAAATCATACTCTTTTCCTTGGACTTCATCAATATAATAACCGAAGCTCTTTTTATAAGCTCCGATATGACTATCAAAAACATTATAAATGTGTGGTAAATGTAGGTCCGTTTTAGAAGGCCAGTCATGGTAATACTGGTGTAAAAAAGCTTGGTCTCCTTTACCTTTCTCTTTCTCAATATGTCCAACTTTGGATTTCATATTTTCAAATACGAGACTATTTGGTTCGATTACTAAAAGGCCAGAGTTTAGTTGAACCCAGTCCTTTTTAATCCACCCACCAGCATTAACAGCAGACATATTCTTCTTTTCAAATAATTCATCAATATTGTGTAATACAACCATATCTGCGTCTAAATAAACCACTTTATCATATTGGGTCATGTTCCACATGTTTAGTTTGCTATAATTATAATAGCGCCGGTCTGTCGGATCATCTAAAATTGGATTTTTAATAGGGATAATTTCAACTGTATTAATCCCATGCTTTTTAAGTGTTCCTAATGTCTCTTGTGATAAAATGGGACTGACTAAAAGAGAGAATGGATATTTAGGAGATGTGCTCATAAGAGATTTCCATAAAACGAGGGCTCCGTTTAAATAGCTATCTGTTGTTAGAATACTGATATAACAATATTTCATTTTATAATTTTAGAGTAAAAATATTTTTTATTTTTTACGTAATAATTTAAAAAATTATATATTTTCATTTTTATGGACGAAACGTCAGAAAAATCAATATCAAGTGAATCTACATTTGATGAAGATTTAGGGAATATCGATGAACAAAATGAAATATTATCAATGAAATTAGAAAAAAGTCTTCAAGATGAGAGGTCTATTAAGGATGAAAAACCTGTTAAGGATGAAAAACCTGTTAAGGATGAAAAACCTGTTAAGGATGAAAAACCTGTTCAAAAAAAACAAAAGAAACCGGTTGAAACCCCATCTGATAATTTAATGAAAGCTCGTCAATTATTAACATTAGTGAATGAACGAGATTATGAATTAGAAAATCCACGTGAGAATAAAAATTATTGTTATTTTGGAGCAGTTAAACCAATTACAGTTGAAAAGAATCTGATACCTCTTAAAGTATATATCTATGGAAACTATCAACATTTTCAGAAATCAACTACTTATTTCATGCTTCGTAAAGCCGGAGTTGTAATGAATAATAAACTGAATGGTAAATATGACGTTGGAATCTATTGGGACCCACGAATGGACATTAACAAACAAACCCCTAAACTCAAACAGAATGGTAAGAAAATTAAGCTGATTAATTTGTTTTTAGTAGATACCGCCAAAGGTTTCGTTGCGGAATCATTTAATACTCATTTCGGATATGGATATAAAGTAGACCCCACAACTTTCAACGGATATTGTATTAGTAAGCATAATGGAAATGGAACAAAATCTTGTTTTTTCCTAAAATGCCCAATTGAAGCGAATGATATATTTAAGGACCACTCTTACCAACAAATTATTGATTATACTGATAAGAAGGACCCAAATACTTTGTATGAATTGCGTATTCCAATTGTTGGTGGAATTATTCCGTGCGTTCTTTTTAAAACTCGAAACCGAGGTCTTCGATTTACATCAAAGAATCGCTCAATCCAGATTGTTAATCCACTAAAATATCTGACGGAAGAGGAATGTCATAAGATTATAACTTATTGTAGATATATTGGTTTAGAAATGGGTGAAATTGATGTTTTGCGGTCTCACGAAGATGGTCAGATATATATTATTGATGTGAATAACACGTCTTGGTGGCCTCCAAACAAATTGGGTGATGTCGATAGGAATATCGTATTGAACCTAATGTGGAACGCATTTTTAGAATCATTCCTTCCAAATAAATTCGATGAATATCGGGTTCCTGATAATGCGATTGATGATTTCATTTATACAAAGACCCCTGAGAAAAATAAAAGGACGAATGTTGTATATAAATATAAAGAGAATCGTTTTATTCGCAGTCAGTATAGAATCCACTATAAAGTTATGTGGAGACAGTTGTATAGAACAAATGAGAACATTGATTTCGATGATGAACAAGTGGATGATGAAAGTGTCCAAGAAGATGCTAAAACTGAACTCGCAAGTGTAGTAAGTTCAAAAATAAATAAAGATCACTTAAAGAAAATGAATCAAATATTCAAAAAGCAACCGCATTTAGAAAAGATGTTTATGAATGAAAAATTAGAAAAAGATAGGAAAGAAAAGGAACAGCAAGAAAAGGACCGTAATAAACGTCTCAAAGAAGAAGCCAAGAAAAAATTGTTATTATTGAAGAAACAACAACAAGAAAAGTTAGAACCAAAATTGAAACAAGTTCAGAATATAATGAGCCCTCAAATTATGGACCAGTTCCAACAATTTTTGAAATTCCAGCAAATTCAAACAAGCATGAATCAATTGCCGCCTGTTCCAGTTGAGATTAAAACATTTCGCGAATTTACAGATACAAATGAAGAATCTGAAAAACCAAGCAAAAAAACAGAAGTTATTATTAAACAGAATCGCCCTCAAAATCTGGCTCAACAGCGCCAATCACTGATGAAGATTTTGAGTAAAAAGAAATAAAATTGTTATATTCATTTGATTTTTGCGTAGTAATTATTTGCGGATTCTAATTGTTCCGGTGTATTTATATTATAAATTTCCATTTCATCCTTTATAATAACACTACTGATGTATTCATCATTTTTAACTAATATTTCAAAAATATCCGTTAAATAATATTCATTCTGGGCGTTTTGATTGCTCAACTGATGAATATATTTCTTTAAGAGGTCATACGATAAACAATATAGTCCAGCATTTATTAGTGTTATCTTCTTCTGATTCGCATCGCAGTCCTTTTCTTCAACGATTCGATTGAACCGTTGATTTTCCAATACAATACGCCCATATCCATGTGGATTCGCCACATCACAAAGTAAAAAGGACGCCTCAAATTGGGCGCTCGTTATTTTGCGAATAGTCTCTCTCTTGATAAAAGGTGCGTCTCCATTACAAATTAGTATTTTTGTGTTTGGAACGCCATCGTAATATTTCTCTATTTCGCGAAAGGCGACTTGGACGGCGTGGCCAGTTCCCAACTGCGGGTCCTGATGAACCCATGCGATGTTATTCTGTGGGACGATGTAATCATCGAGGCGTTTCTGGCCATATACAATAAATATGCGTTCAAATGATGATAATTTATCGATGACACGTTGAAGAAGCGACTTTCCATCAATCTTGTGTGCGGGTTTTGGTAAATCGGAATTCATTCTTTTTCCGAGGCCTCCTGCTAAAATAATAGCAATCATATTTTATTATATATTATAATATATGAGGTTTTACCAACTGAATAATTTAGAAAAAAAAGAGTCCAAATTTTTTAATGATAAAAGGGAACCCATCGGAGAGGGTGATTTACCGAGCAATATTCAGAAGGTCGCCCTCGGATTCCCCAAAGCAATCCTTTATCATCCGCCACTAAATGATAAAATATACGCGTGTGTAATCGACAATGCGGGAAGGAAGCAGTATTTTTACACTAAAAAATATTTGGAGAAGGCCGAAGGGAATAAGTTCAAGAATTTTACCCAAATGATTCAGAAGGTTAATAAACTATTGGACTATTGCTATAAGCATTGTAATGAGATAACGACATCGATCGTTTTAATGGATGAATGTAATTTCCGGATTGGTCATGAGAAGTATAAGAAGCTTTATGGAACTGATGGGGCGCTTACATTAACGAAGGACCACATTCGCAAAAAGGATGACAAAATACATATTGAATTCTTGGGAAAAAAGAAGGAAGTCAATTATTGCTTATTGGATGATAAGGAGTCCCAACTTTATAAAATATTGGACCGATTCCTTTCTAAAAACCAGAAAGATTTATTTAAGAATATTAAGTATGATGATGTGTATCAACTGATTAAGAAATACAAACTGAAACCGAAGGATATCCGTCAGGTGGGTGCGAATCGTCAGTTCTATTCGAACTTGAAGAGGATGCGTTTGAAGGGGGAGACAGTTAAGGAGTGTAAGCAATTTATGAGGGAGGTTCTTGAAATAACAGGGAGAAAAATGAATCACACGCCGGCTGTTTGTAAAAAGAAGTATCTTATCCCCAAATGGTTCAACTTTCAAAGAGAAGGAGAAGTCCATAAGCTGAAAAAATATGTGTCATCACATTCATTTTTAGAAACAGTTCAATATGTGATGAATTATACCATTTAGAAAAATAAAATTATTATATTATTTATAATATAATGGTTGATAAAAAAGCGAAGAAAGCTACTAAGAAACCGACGAAGAAACCAGCTAAGAAGGCCACAAAAACCAAAAAAGCGAAAAAAGACGACAAACTTATATATGGGGAATCTAAGTATGTTAAGGAACTCAAACCGTCTGATTTTAAGGTTATCGACCTAAAACGCAAACTGGTTCCACTTAATGGAACACCTACTATAACTGTCTATTACGCACATTGGTGCCCTCACTGTCATAGTCCAGAAATGACCCAACTATGGGAAGCACTCGCGGAGGCCCTTCATAAAAAAAAAATAAATATTCAGACCGCTGCGTTCAATGCTGATTATAATTCAAAACATAATGAAATTGCGGAGGCTAACGGTATTCAGGGGTTCCCGACGATAATGTACTCTGATAGTCGCGTAAACTCTCCAACTGAGTACATTGGAGCAAGAGACCCGAAAAGTATTCTGACATTCCTTCATCAAGTTATGAATCGTTAATAAATTATAAAAATCAAACGCAATGTTTGATTTTAATTCCAGTGAACTCTGTCCAAGAGGATTCCGACTGGTATAAATATTTGAGTTATCGTGGTACAATAATGTCCAGAATGAACTGTAATCCAAAGTACACCATCTTTTATTTTAAAAGAACTGAAACGGTCATGTTCTCCTATTTTCAAAACTGTTTCCGGTTGGCCTGTAATCAGATTGATTGCATCCACGATGAGTTGAGAATTGCGAGGATGTATGCAACACACAAAGTATGGAGTCCCTTCAACAAACTTCAGAATCCCACCAGAAATTCCATTTCTGATTACGTAGTTCCTCATTTTAAATCTTCCATTTTCCAGTGTAAATGTCATAATCATTCCTTCGATACTCAAAACAATGACATTTTTTTCTTCAAAGCATTTGTATGGCCACTCAGGATAGCTCTTATATTCAAGCTTCTGAAACAACCCATTTTTAAAAAGAAATGACACGGACTTAAATCCCGAGAACAACACAACAATGTTGTCTTTAACAAAAAATTGGAAAGTTCCACTCAGATGTTCGCCAAATGGGTTTTTAAAGACATAATTTTCGCCTTTGAAGATGAAAAAAACGGTGTCATTTCGAAAGACATAAATGTAAATAAAATCGTTCATAAATCTTATTTTTATTGAACTTTGTGGTATTTTAAGTCTATTTGATAAAAGACGTTCATTAATGAATGTTAATGATAAACTCATTTTATATATTTAAAAAATTAAGCCTTTTTTACCATCAATTTTATACAAATGATATAGTTCTCGAAAAAATCTCATAATCCACCCCGTGTGTAAGCGCTTTATTTATTATTTCCCTGAACATAATATGTAAATCTTCTAATCCCATGAATTTCTTAATAATCATCATTACGTGATTATAATCGCTCTTTATTTCATATACATCATTTGGAAATTTCAATTCCAATATAAAAATTGAAATCATATATGGTATCAACTGTTTATGTTTCAGAATGCGATGGATTGGCCATAAATAATAAAAAATACCATCTTCTTTAAAGGGTTTATCCAGATTATTCTTATCTCGCATCATCCCCATATCAATCATTTTTATATTATTGTTTATATCAATCATATAGTTAGAGCGTTTTATATCAATATTTATCAAATCTATACTCATCAATTCATCAACGGATTTTAATACTTTTTTACATACTTCTTCTGGTTTTAATTTTATGGTTCGAATATCAAAATAACGAGGCATAATGATTACATAGTTCTCTTCATAAACAATGAATTTTTTAATTTTTTTATTATGTTCTAAATGACTTTCTATCGGTGTTTTATTTATTTTACTATTTATAATTATATGAATCGATGATGACTTAATATCAAAGTCCCCATAGTAATTTTGTATTTTACCATAGCAATACTCTGAATTAACGACTTCAAATGATTGTTTTGATGCGATTATTTTATCAATGACAGCAATTTCATCATAGTCGACTAATTCATTCGTATTATCTTCATGTGGGTTCACTAATAATATTTTAACGCAATAGTTGTCATAGTTCGTTGTAAAAACACATCCATATGTCCCACAATTTAAATATTTTTGAAGTGTTATAACACAATCCTCGTTTATCTTAAATTGGTCAATATTGGAATTTATAATATTTATTTTTATTTGGTTCATGATTATTCTTCTATCATAAAATATTTTTATATTCTTTAATTATAAAATAATGGGAAAATTAGCAATATCACAAGAGTTATCAGACAAAATAAGCAATAGTCTTCGAATAAAACAGACGGATACTATTGATAGTGGAGCAAATAAGCCAATTATTAGAAATGGCGAACCTCCCAAAAAAGATTCTCCACCAAGACAACTAACTCCGAAACAACAAGCGCCAAGAGATTCTCCTATAAAAAAGAAACATGAATATCCGAAACAACCATCTCCAAAAAATTCTCCTATAAAAAAGAGACACGAATATCCAATACAACAAGCGCCAAGAGATTCTCCTATAAAAAAGAGACACGAATATCTGAAACAATCATCTCTAATAAAAAACACTCCAATGTCGCGACCAAATAAAGCGAATAAGCTAAATTACTTTAAAATTTCGAAGATTGTCTTTATTTCATCAATCGTTGGTGGTATTGGTATAACACTCGGAATAAAGTTAGGAATCATTCTCTTCCTATAAAAATTGAATATAAAATATATGGTTTATATTATAATAATATGGAAGCAGAAATGGATACAGGCATACATTCAATCGCCGAATATTTCTATAAAAGTGAAGATATAGAAGAATATATCGTGATTGATAATCGCGATGAATATGATGAATCCCAGCGGATTCTCTATGAAAAGATAAACCAAACCTTTCTTAAATATCAAATTTATTTGAAAATAATAAAAGACAATGCGGAAGGAAAAGAAGCAAGGAGTCTAAATACTGAAATCAGTTTTACGCGTTTATTTGAATTATATGAAATTCCCAAAACAATCCGGTTTGATGGAATACATGAGGTCGATTATTTATCAATCCAGAATTTGAACCGATTCGCAACGTGCTTCATTCCTCGCGATACAGAATATCGTGAGAATATCGACGGAATCGCAACAATCATTGATGGAAAGTTGGTCCTTATTGATATTGCGAACAATTATGAGAATATATCTTTCTCTTTGATGACTGGAACGAAATCCAAGTTTAATATTATTCTCGTCTCTTATACAGATAGCGACCAATACACTTATCCAGATCAGTAGTTTGACTATTACACACATCCCTCACATTCTTCTTCAAATCACTCATCACAATTATGTCAATTTTGTGGTGATTCTTGCTTAAACATTGCTTGTGTTCCAGTTGTTCGCGGAGACAATCATTTTTCAATAGATTCTCTAAACGTATTTTGAGGTCTTGGCGTTTTAGGTCATTCCCATATGAATTTAGATACTGCTCAACCATGACAATCTGAAAATAGAAGTAGAACAACTTATCTCCGTCATATTTAGTGTTAATATTCCTAAAATGATGCGAGATATGGTCTTTAAGGGTTTGTTCCTTTGCGGGAACAACACAGAATACTCTTAAATGTTTCAGATGCTTATCATTCTTTTGGAGGAAATTGAAGAAATTTTCATCAGTTTTAATTTTATCATTCATTTTTATTTTCAGTTGGGAGCGAACATAATCTTCTGTCGTTTTCTTAAAATCAATATTATTTGTAATGCCGTGAATTAATTTTAGCCCATTTATTACAAATTGCGGAAGTTCATTCATAATATCTATAATATTTTATTTTATATAATATGAAAGCAAAAATGAATGTTTCAGATGTAAATTGTTCAAACAACATTTACACCGTTTTATTTGTTGTATTGGGAATATTAGTTATTCTTATTATAATTTATCTGAGCCAAGTGAATAAACTCGGACAGAACACATATGAAAATCTGACTCAAAAGAGCAATATTCAATCTGACCCCATTTCTGTATTAGATACAATGACTCCAACTGTCATATTATTTTACAGTTCAAAATGTACTGCATGTAATGATTTTTTACCGGATTATCAAATGTTAAGAGAGAAATATAAAGATAATCCCAAAATTAGAATCGCAATAATTAATTGTGATGACAATCCAAATTTAGGAATTACTAAATTCCCGACTATCCGACACTATACAAACCCGAGCCAAAAAGAATATAAACCAATTTATGAATGAAATAACTAAATATTTTTTATTTTATATAATATGAAAGTTAAGGTTAATCTTGCGAAGGCCTCTAAGAAAATGGCGTCCGGATGTTCTTCTGACAACAAAATCCAGATTGCTTTATGGGTTGTTTTAGGCATTTTTATTGTTGCTGTTATCATTTTCGCAGTTTTCTACCCCAACCGTTTTAGAAAAATGGACAACCAAGAGAGTTTCGATAATTACGATGCTCTTATGGAAAACCCCGCTTCCGCCAATGATTCCGGAGATGATGACCCTAAAAAAGTTTTCTCTTCTACAAAACCGACGATGGTTCTATTTTATGCGCCGTGGTGCGGACATTGTAAGACGATGAAACCGGACTATGAGAAACTCCGAAAGAAATATATGAAAAATCCGAATAAGAATGTGGTTATGATTAATTGTGATGACCATAAGGAATTTGCTTCGAAGGCTGGAGTTCAAGGGTTCCCGTCTCTTCGATTATATAAGAATCCCAAAGATGACAAATATGTTGATTATGAGGGACCAAGAACTGCGGAAGCTATTGAAACATTCCTTTCTGATAACGCATAATTAGATAACCATTCCGTTGCGCTGTCTTCGCCGGTCTTTTCTAATAGGGCGCATTCTTCCTCAGTTATGTTAAATTTCATTGACGGGACAGTTGATTGAATGATTACTTTATGCTTTAACTGTTTAGCGAGTTGGTCTGTTAAGCTATCTACAATACAATATATTACGTTGAGAATATATTGATATATTGATTCTATATTAGTTTGACTTGTTGGGCGACTACATAGAATCGCAAGTGTCCGTCGGCGGTCCTTCTTTGTAATAACATTTGCGGCGATTGGCGAAATAATGGCCCCGTCGGAGTAGAGTTCTCCGTCGATTTCAACGGGAGTGAATGCGAATGGATAACCACCCGAAATGCGTAATGCGGTCAGAATTGGAAAATCGGGGGTTTCTTTTGCGGAGAAATACTTCGGGGCCGACCGCGAAATATTACTCGCCGTTATAATCAATCTATATTTTGATATTTTCTTCAACTGTCGGAATGTAATATTGGGATCGACACCAAGTGTCTGGATAATAGCCTTAACAAATTTCATCATTTTGCTACCTTCATCAAAGCCGAACTTAGAGATGAACATTTTCATATCGAACTCTTGAAACTGGTCTAAACGGATATTTTCAAAGATGACGCGAATCTTTCTTAAACTGACGCCGATACAGATGAAAAAAGCGATATAGGCCCCAATTGATGACCCAATTATTTCTCTGACTGTTGAAAAGAGCTGGATTTTGTCGTCGAGGGTTTCCAATGCGGAAGCAATCGCAATCCCTTTTATTCCCCCTCCGGAGAGGATTAATTTTTTAATTTTCGGTATTTTTTTCATTAATTTGTATATCACTTTTTTTTCGATGGAATTACGAAAAAAAAATAAATCATAAAATTATGTATAATGTTAGTGAAATAAAAAAGTTTATCCATGAGCGGGAGAAGGGCCGTCTAAAAATATATGAGGATGTTCTGGAAATGTGTTTTCATCGAGTTCAAACATCGGTATTAAGAGATGACCCATTTAGTATTTTTATTGTCCCCGATTTCATTGTTGGAAAGCCCACATATAATTTTGCGAATTGTATTCAATATGTCATTTTCCGGCTAAAACAGAACGGTTTTAATATTAAATATTTTTATCCGAATTGTCTTCAAATAATATGGGGGAAAACCGACTTTGAATCGATGCTCCATATCGAGAACGACCGCGGGACTCTCAATATGTTGGCGATTGAAAACAAGCCCAAGAATTCGCCTACCCTATTCGATATGAAGACGCCACATACAGGAGAAAGTTTAGGCGTCTTCTCAAATCGGAAACCGACTACGAAGAAAATCATTAATTTAAATATGGGGACGACGGACTCCCCTGCGAATGATGATAATTTTACGATTCATTTCAAGGGGGAACCAAAGGAGAGTAAGAAGAAACAAATTCAGGACCAGAAATTTCGCGCAATTAACGATTTCATTCCGAAAACGAATGTTTTTTCAAGATTGAAATAATCCGTTTTTTGCGAATTATAATAATAATTAAATAATATATGGTAAAATATATTATTTACAAAGCAAGTGGCGGTCTCGTTCATATGCTCAAAGGACTCAATTTTTGTATTCAAAATGCGAAGAAAACTAATCGAAAACTCATTATTGATTGCGCGAATCACAGTGCTTTTATGATGGATTTTAGTCGAATATTTTTAATTAATGACACTTCACTTAATTACTCGGATAAATACGATGATGAATGTCCAGTGGGCGACGAAATAAGAAGGGTCCCCGCAAAATATATAAATAGACAGTATTTCATTGGAGGAAGAAATATATCAATTGTTGATTGGGATACGAATGATGATGTAATTATTTACGCGGGAACAATTGGGAGTTATCAAATAAAGAATATTAAAGTAGTTAAAAAAATAAAAGATGATTTGGACAATGAAAAGAAAATCGAGGGAAAATATATTGCCGGTCATTTCAGAAACACTGACATGAAACATGATATCAATGAGTTTATAGTAAAAATCAGGGAAACAATAAATAAAACGGGAATAAAAACGTTTTATTTGGCAACGGATGATTCGACCGCGAGGGGACAAATCGCAACTGAACTTCCAGCGGACATAACAATTATTCAAAATACATTACCTCCGCCAAATATTGGTAATCTACATTACGGGTCCAAAGATAAATACAAACAAGTTTATGAATGTTTGCGGGATTTTTATTTTATACTTGGAGCGGAGGAGTTCATTCCATCACGGAAATCGGGAATGTCGCGGTTAGCTATGGAGATGAGGAAAAATAAGTTTAGCTTTTTTGATTACATTATTTGAGTAATTGACTGATTATGCTAATCCAAATCCAGTGTCAGACAATAATTGGGTTCTAATCGCATCAACTGTAATACTATGTCTATTTTGCCGTTTATTTCTAAATATTTCTAAATATTTCCCACAAGTTGTAGCATTATATGGTCGTCCAGCTTTAACATGTGTAAGAGATGATAAATATATTTTTAATTCACCTGTATATGATGAAGTACCAGAAATATATCTAACAAATAATTTTCTATCATCATCTGAACTTTCAGGTCCAAAAATAAAATTAAGGAATGGAATTAAATATGGATAATTCATAATAATATCATCTGCACGATTTAGTATAAGAATACTTTCATTATTTTGAGATAATCTAACATATTGTTCCAGTGGAATTGGTTCTAGATAATAATCAACTGGATTTCTATAAATTTTTTTATAAAGTTTAATTCTTTTTACAAAACTTTCTACGTCAAATTTCAATTTACAAGTAATAAAACATTTTTTTACATAATAGAATTTGCGTATAAATTGTGCCATTTTATTAAATTGTTCCATATTAGTAAAACCACGTGTTATAGCAAATCTTCGAAATCGAATTTCTTGTTTAAGTGTTTTTACTAATACTTCATTTTTTAAATTTTCACTTTTTAAAGTTTCTATTAACTTACTGTTATTTTTATTTCTTAATAATTGACTATTATTATTACTATGTTCAATATATTGATTAAATTTCTTATATAAGTTACTAAAACTATTTCTTTTATTATTATTAAAATATTTAAATTGATTACCTTTTAATAAAGATAATAATATCGGATCAATTTTTAAAAATATCTTTGTTTCAGAAGCGCTTGCTAATAATATTAATTGTTCTGTTTCACGAATAAGAGTATCCATATCTACATCTTCTTTAAGTATTACATAATCTTCATTATCTTTAATTATTACAAAAAAATTTTTTGTATAAGCTGGAAGTATTTTATCAAAAACATCTCTTTTTGGTCCACCGTAATCAATTACTTTATGATTTGAACCTTTATATTTAAAAGAAAACATTCCAGATAAATTTTGACTCATAATAAACTTGTATAATCCATTAAAATTTGGACAAGAATTATTTGAATTTTTTACTGGATTTAGTAAATTTTCTGGAATTTCGATTGGCTTTTCTCTTTGTTGTCTCGGAGGTCTTTGTATTTCTCGTTCTATATAATTTAGTTGTCCTATAATCTGATCTTTTTGTTGTGGTGATAACGAATCTCGAAATATAGTAGCATTATTTAAATCAGCACCAGTTAAATCAGCACCAATTAAAAAAGCATCAGTTAAATTAGCATTTCTTAAATCAGCATCTGTTAAATCAGCATCTGTTAAATCAGCATAAGTTAAAACAGCGCCAGTTAAATTAGCATTTCTTAAATCAGCATCTGTTAAATCAGCACCTGTTAAATAAGCATCAATTAAATCAACACCAATTAAAACAGCGCCAGTTAAATTAGCATTTCTTAAATCAGCATCTGTTAAATCAGCACCTGTTAAATAAGCATCAATTAAATCAACACCAATTAAAACAGCGCCAGTTAAATTAGCATTTCTTAAATTAGCATCTGTTAAATCAGCACCAATTAAAACAGCACCAGTTAAAACAGCATCAGTTAAATTAGCATTTCTTAAATTAACCGGATTTTTTCCATATATTTCCGATTTAATTAAAGATAATTCAGTGTTTCCAATTAATTTTCTTAATTTTATTCTGGTTCCATTATTTCTGTTATTTTCAGATATAACTAAACATACTCCAACATTAACATTTCCATCATTTTGATAAATATTATAAACACAATTTTCTACTAAATTATTTCCATCAAATAGTATGTTTCTGTTATTGTTTGAATTTCTTCTTCTTTGTTGTGGTCTCCTGTTCCGATTCCATTCACCATTTGAATTATTATTTTCTAATTGTCCTTCTTGTCTTCGTTGTTCTTGTCTTCGTTGTTCTTGTCTTCGTTGTTCTTGTCTTAGTTGTTCTTCACTTAGGTCTTCTATATATTTTGGTTGTCCAAAAATAGTTCCTTCTTCGGTTTGGGATTCAGATAATGAGTTTCTTGATATAATTGCATCAGTTAAAGTAGCATCAGTTAAAGTAGCGCCAGTTAAATTAGCATTAGTTAAATTAGAATCAGTTAAATCAGTTAAATATAAATTAACACGAGTTAAAATCGCACCAGTTAAATTAGAAAGAGTTAAATTAGAAAAAGATATATTAGCACCAGTTAAATTCGCACCAGTTAAATTCGAACCAGTTAAATTCGCATCAGTTAAAGTAGCATCAATTAAAGTAGCTCCAGTTAACTTAGAAAAATTTAACTTAGTATCAGTTAAAACAGCGCCAGTTAAATTAGAATGAGTTAAATCAGCGCCAGTTAAATTAACTGGGTTTTTTCCATATATTTCAGATTTAATTAAAGATATTTCATCATTTCCAATTAATTTTCTTAATCTTATTATGGTTCTATTATTTCTGTTATTTTCACCTATAACTAAACATACTCCAACATTAACATTTCCCTCATTTTGATAAATATTATAAACAATATTATCGATTAATTTACTTCCTTCAACTCTTCTTACTTCCATAATTATAACTAATATTATATTTTATACCACTCCCGCAGTATAGAATAAAGGATGTTCCCATTTTTATCAAACATCCGCCACTCCTCTTCAATCATAACAATCTCCCGACTAACTTTATCCTTCTTCGTTTGAATAACCAGACTGTCTTCTATACAACCAAACACATCGCTATCATTTATTAGGCTCTGGTCATATTGGTCCATCATCCCTTTTATTGAACCAAATTTGTTTAATATGACTTTCAGTCGCGTCTTATGTTCCGCCACAAATTTCCCCACCAACTTCGTCGATTTCTCCTGAACAACTTCCGTCGATTTAATAAATTTAAGAATCTCGACGATTATCTCCTCATTATCAAATTCCCTCTTAAAAGTATACATTTTCCGGATTACCTTTGAGAAGTCATTCTCATACATTATACAATATTTAATCGAAAATGCGAATAAGTCATTCATCTCCACGTTGAGAAGTCGCAACAGATTACAAACTAACTGACACCGCTGTAAAAAAAACAAAAAGAAAAGATAACAATCCGTAAGTGATATTTCTTTATCTTCTATATAATATTTTTCTATTATATTTTTCAATTGAATAATACCTTCCATATAATACAATAAAATAATTTTTAATTTTTAGATAAAAGTAATAGCGACCTAAATTTTATCAATGAACTCCCGAATGTGATTTGAATAAACTACATCCTTCGTCATCTCTTTTATTCCGCTCACTTCTAAAAATTCATCCACCCCCCTCTTTTTCCCACTCCCGTATAATTCAAGGTCTTTAAATACCAGCTCTTCCGCAATCCGCGACTGATAAAACCCCGCGATTTTACACAGGCGCAAAAAACTGATTAGGCCGTGGGCGTCAAACTTCTTTGCGTCAATATTCCGCAATTCCCAAAATGTCGGGCGATAATTTCGGTCCCAAAGAGTATAAACAATATTTTTGTCCGGCGTATAAACTTCTATCCCGCTCGTGTAAAAGCGAAGCGCCATCAGAAATTCTTCGCCCCAAAATATATTCTTCAAGTGGGGGTCGAATGGAACCGTTTTAAAAACGGCCCCATAACAAAAACTAAATCCAGCCGCCCAAAAAAGATTCTTTTCAGGGCGCTCCAATCTGACAGGAACAGAGTAAAAGACGGGGACTCCATTCCGTATTTTTTTCAACTTGATAACATTTACTTTATCCGTCTTCATGAGTTGGTCCGTTTTCAAACTGTATCCCACTGGATATGTGCTAATCACACAATTCTCCCTAAGCGATCGCAACATACAAACAAGCTGGTCATCCCAGTCTTGAACAAAACGCGTGTGGCTATCAATTTGGAGATAGAACTCCTCATTTTGATAAAGCCGGTTGTAAATAATATAACGCGCATACACTGGCCCCCGCGCATTCGTGTGTGGATGAACCAAGAGGCGAACCTGCTTCGCCGGACAATCAAATTTTAGTTCCACATCCTTATCCGCCAATTGAGCATAAACCCCGAAAAAAAGTCGGTTCTTATGTTTCGCATTTTTATATGCGTTCTCAACGGTTGGGATAACTTGGGAATCTCTATAACACGCAATTGATATAAAAATATCTCCCATAATTTTATATATATATTTATTGAAGATTCAAAACGAATTTACCGTTCCCATTACCAGAAGGTTTCTTAATTTTAATGCGCTTCTTCGTCGATTCCTGTGATGACACACTGCTAATAGTATCCTCTTGCTTTGATTGCGTCGGTGGCCGGTTATTCACCATCGATAAAATATCATCGACTCCACTTGGACCACGCATTTCTCGTGGGCCGGCCCCAGCCCCAGCCCCACCGCCTCTCTTATTCATCATCCCCTGCGCCTGATTCATCATCATCCCGAAAAGCGGGTCGCTGTTTCCACTCTTCGCTTCATTCTGCTTCATACTGTTCATCGCCGCCTGTTGGACATTTCTCGCCAACTCCGGATTTTGTTGAAGGATGTCTCCAAGCCCGGGCATCTTACTCTTAAACAGCGAGTTCGTCAAATGGAACATAAATGCGCTTCCACCAACCATCATAAGCAACTTTAATTCCGGAGCCACTTTGACTTTCTCCTTGTATTTTTCGTGTAAGTCCTCGAACACCTCATCATACTCCTGTAAATTCTCATAAATCGACTCAGACCATCCATCCAGCTTAATATTGAGGGGGTCAAACTTTCCATTCAAGAACTCAACACCGCTAGATACAGCCATCAGAATCTTCCTTTGGAATTTAATGCTCTTATCTACATCCCTCTGCTTCTTAATCCTCTCATACTCAAATTTAATATCATCATAATTCGATGTCATGTTGAACTTCCGACTCGCCTTAAATCCATTCTGCTCGAACCGCTCTAAACGATAAAGCATTTCCTGCTTCTCCTGATTAATTTCATCAATCGTCTTCTGGCGTTGAGGGGGGCGCCTTCGGGATGAAGCGGTCGCATTTGTTTCCTCTCCGCTCTGACTTGTAGTATTAGTCCCTTCATTACTAGTTTCGTCGCCTCCACTTCCGGATGAACTGGATTCATCATTATTAAATGGGTCGAAGTTATTTTCATCACTGTCGCCTTCGTGATTATTTTCTAAAAGACGGTCGGCGTCCCCTGTATCTTCCTCGGTCATAACTTCGGATTCAGTTATATATGTATTTTCGGTCTCTTCCTCCGATGAACTCATCCCCCGCGTCTTCTTGGGATTCCCCAGTAAATTTATATCATTTAATAACATATTCTCTTTTGGATTGTTATCTTCATTTAATTTTGGTCTCATAGAACTACTATTATTATATCGCGAACTTTTTAAATTATCATTTGACTGAATAATTCGAATATTCTGGTTAGGAACATTCATATTATCATTGTATTTAATTGTATTGGTATCGCTATCCTGAAATACTTTTATACTCATTAATAGGGTTAAGATTTAAGAATTTAAAATAACACGCAAAATGAATTATTTTAACTGCGAAACATTTATTTTCTTTTGTTCTAAACTTTGGTTATATCGGCGAATGACATTAATTGATTGTTCTAATTCGACTGCGGTTATTGGTGTTTCCTTTTTAATTTCTTCTAATGGCTGTAATCTAAATATTTTTCCTAAATAGATTTTACTTTTATCATTTAATAAATAATTGAATAATATTATAAAGACAAGTGTTGCTAATATTGCGATTTTTATATCTCTAAAAGCAATAAAAGCAATGAAGAATATAAATAATCTTCTAAAAAATGGGCGACTGAATATTCGTTCTATATTAGATGGAATTTCGGCGGAAACATACCGCCCACCAAATTGAATCGCCATTGTTGAGACTCCATTAAATATTCTATTTACTCCTATTGTTTGTAATAATAAATCAATCATTATTATTATTTTGTGATATTTTATTTATTTGTATATCTTCATTTTCAATATCATCATCAATTGTTATTTCTGTATTCGCTTGGGATTCAGTATCATAATTATCATCTATTTCTTCTTGGTCTTCATCTTGTTCATCTTGTTCATATTCTTCATCTAGTTCTTGTTCGGGTTCTTGCTCTTGCTCTTCAACAACCCTTACTTTCTTCAATATTGATTTCTTTTGTGTAAAATATGAAACTATTTTGTTTGTGTATTCACTAGGAGTAAAATAGAAAATAACAAACACGAATAATAAAACTAAAAACAATTTTTCATAACCATTAATATATACTAATAGAGCGATAAATATAAGTATTAGTGAAGCATCTTTCAACTTTAATTTAATTGTGCTTATTTCCATTTGCGTAAATAAAATAAATATAATTATTCCAATACAAAAAATGGATACAATCACTGATGATATACGACTATTTTCATTCATTTTTATTTTATTAAAATAAAAATATATACACAATCTTACTTAGTCTATTGGAATTGTTGTTGCTGTTGTGGAGACATAGACGCTATTTGAGGTGTTCCAGCTGGAAAAGTTGGCGCAGTTCCCATTGGCGCAGTTCCCATTGGCGCAGTTCCCATTGGCGCAGTTCCCATTGGCGCAGTTCCCATTGGCGCAGTTCCCATTGGCGCAGTTCCCATTTGAGGAGTCGCTATTTGAGGAGTCGCTATTTGAGCAGTTCCCATTGGAGCAGTTCCCATTTGGGGAGTCGCTATTTGAGAAGTTCCAGCTGGAAAAGTTGGCGCAGTTCCCATTTGAGCAGTTCCAGTATTAGGCAAGAAAGGATTAGAACCTCCAACAGTTCCATCAGAAGGTAAAGCCTTCTTTTCATCTTTCTTACCATTCCCACTCATAATACTTTCCATCGTAAAACTCTCCTCTACATCCTTCTTATATACAAGCATATTGGTATTCAAGAAAGCGATTGTTAGCAAGATTGCTAAAACGAAACCGCCATATGGGAATAAATCGAGCGCAAAGAATCCAACGATTAATAAATACACTGTTCTAAATATCCAGTTCTGAAATAAATTAACGAGCGCCTTCAAAAAGCCAGTTCCAGTTTGATAATAAGCCGAAAAATTAATGTAAAGAATATAAGCAATTACGATAGAATAGAGAATCGCGTTGAATATAATGTGTCCTTCAATCATTATAATATTAAATATATTATTTTTTTAATTGAAAATCATCCTTTATTTAATCCCATCTCTTTTCCTAAAACACTACACGCCCAAACTCCATCAACTTCATCTTCATTATTCTCCAATCCATCTAATAATGAATCTTTTTCAATTTGAAGTTGGGTAAATGATGTATTTTCTACTACACTAAATGCTTCTGATATCTCTTTTTTATACAATAAATAATATGTCAGTGAATAGGCTACTAAATATAACATACCAAAGAAACGACAATGTGTCGCCAATAGAATACCAACCATCAATAATATCAACTGGACAATCGGATTAATAAAAAAATACCGATATTTCTTCGATATATACAGTAAAATAACCAAACAATAAATGATAAATATTAATATTCCAAATATATGGATAGGAAGTTCATCCATCCCCATTTTCATCATTTTATATAGTATAAGATTTATTTATTTACTTTGTAAATAAATAGAACATCTAGATATAAATATCAAAGATATTTACATGTATGTGTATAAAAAACTTATTATTTAATTCCTTTTATTTTTTTCTAAATAATATTAGATGACATACTGCTCATTAGAAGAAGCGTGGGGAAGTGATTTTAGTTCCTCCAAATATTTTGAAAAAATAAATCAACAACCGCAACAGCAACAGCAACCACTCATTCAACAGTCAACCGTCCCACCCAATCCTCCCGAAAATATGAGAACATATCCAAAAATTAATAATCAAGAAACCGGTGATTTAGACAAATATTTTCCTTCCTATAATGGAGGAAATCCAATAAAAAACACGATAAAGAGCAATATTGTTCCCTATCAAGTTTCATTTCCCGACAAAGCAAAACGAAATTATACATATCCAGTCGAAGTTAATGATGATGATGATAATGATAGCGCCCTCGACCTTTTAGAAGATAACACAAATGATATCAAATACATCGATCGCCAAAGAAATATTAAATCATCCGAGAATTACATAACGAGCGAGGACTATTTCCTCTATAAGAAATATCTTAATTTAGCAGAAAAATACAAGCAGAAACTGAAATCGCGATACCGCAATTTTATGGAAAATGAAGAACCCCAACTCCAACGGCGAAATATCCAAGAGAATTTTGGGAATATGTCATCAACTGGTTCAGGAATCTACTCAATGAAAGAAGTTTTCATAATAATAATCATCGGAATTTTTATTATATTAGCGCTCGACATTTTCGTTAAAATGGGAGAACGTATGAAGAAATAGGTTTACGCATATTTCGTCTTGTAGAGCAATCCTCCACATACAAGAATAAATGCGATTATTATAAATATCCACATATTCTTTTGGTCCTCTTGTATCCGTTTCTTATCATACGGGGGTAATGGGATAACAATTGTTTTCGGTTTTTTTCTGGAAACAACAGCTAAATCACGTCCATTTTCATCCTCATTTTTTACAAATTGGGTTCTAGACGTTGGCATATAGGCCGACTGCGGTCTCATATTTGGCATAATTACATTATTTTCCTGAACATTTCTTTCCTCTAAATTATTGTTTAATAGTGGGTTTCTTGATACATATGTATCCGTGGATGACCCCCATGTATCCGGACCAAAATTAACATTTCCAGAATTACCACCCTCGCTGACAGCATTAAATAAAGAGCTGTCGCGCGTGGTCATATCAATTGTTGCCCGTGAATCACTTTTCCAATTATATGAGCTATTTCCAAATTCTCCTCCGGAATTAGACATTGGAACAATCCCCTGATATTCTGAATTACCTCCCATCTGAGTTAAACTTGAAAAATGCTCTAAATCACAAGCACCACCCAAAGAAAATATCGTCATTAATCTATATATAGATAAATTTTCATTGCTCAATTTACATTCCATATTATTTTAAAATATTCCACACTACCATGAAAAAATATGAAATTATTCAGTCAAACCATCATATTTTGCGTAGTCGCTTATTAAACCAATATTATCATGGTAGTTGGAATGAGTAAGAATTTAGGAGCAAATGCGAAAGAATATAAAAAAAACATTCTAATATTATAATAATGTTTAAATGTTCAATATGTAAAAAAACCTTCGATCGTAAATACAATTATGACCGGCATATTACAAGTAAGCACAATTGTGTGTATAAAGAAGAAGATGATGACCCCAATGAAGAAGAATCAATCCGTATTAATCTATTAGAATGTGAACACTGTAAAAAGACGTATTCCACTAAATTCAACCTCAATAAGCACATAAAAAAATGTAGTATTTTATCGAAGAAGAATGATGTCATCGAGCAAAAAGAGTCTCTATATAAAGAAAGAATTTCCCATTTGGAGAGTCAGGTCTTAGAACTAACTAAAAAAATCGGGAATACGTATAGTTATCAAATTAACCAACACTTGGACCAAAGTGTTCATCAACAAAATATACAAATTAATGCTTATGGGCATGAGAATCTCAACTATATAACGCCGAATCAAATCGAAAAACTTATAAGCCATCCTTCAACATGTCTCCCCGAATTCATTAAAATGGTCCATTATCACGAAGAACACCCTGAAAATCACAATGTCGTAAATATCAAGGAAAACATCATCAAAACTCTAAAATGTAAAAACAATTGGAAAATGCTTGATTTTGAATGTTTTGTCGAAAAATTCGCCATCGAAAAATATGACCAGCTATGTGATTTATATAACTCAGATGAAATTAACATTGATGATGTTATTCGTGAAAAATTTGAAGGTTGGGCCGACCAATTTGATTATACTGAGTCAAACACCCGTAAAAAGGCAGAAGAGGACGCAAAATTAGCGATTATTCTAGGTAGTCAGTGGTTAAGTGATAAGAAAATTACAAAAAGAGGCCTTAGGAGAATTCTTGATGGGGAAATGATGCTTCCAGAAGAAGATATGGAAGAAATCGAAAGAATCAAGAAGATGGTCGGTTGGGGAATAAATTCTAAGAGTAAAATAAAAAATTAGACTGATTGCGACTGCTTACTATATTGGGCGATTCCTTGAAGCAATGAGTCCGCCAAATCATCTTTCTTTGGATGAGACAGGAAGAACCTCTTCCAGTTATCCATTTCATCTAATACACAACTCACAATAAAAATAGAATCATTCTTTCTCTTTTTATAGGCTTTGTATTCGGACAATGGTTCCTCCTCTTGGGCTGGGGATGGGGCTGGGACTGGTTCTTCATTTGTAATCTTCTTATTCTTCTTTAAAATATTATCAACAATATTTGTAGGATTGAGCTTTTTCGTGGCGGAGAAGAATACGACCTGATTCAAATCTAGCAAACGCCCATTTTTACCCCCTATGAAGAAAAAGCTATAAATGAACATCTGGATAGATTTCATTCGCGGGTTCTTCAAAGCCGGTTGATTCTCAATCACGACCTCATTAACATCCTCAATCTTAATCGCATTCAAGCCATCATACAGGTTCGTATATAACTTTGTGTCATCACTCTTCATATAATCACATATTTTCGTCAGTTGCTCGGTCGTCTTCTTCGCGCATTTATTACAATACCCAAATATCCGAATCATAGACTCACTTATTTTTGTATGGAATTTTCGAGATTTCTCACCACATTCGCAACTCAAATCGCGCAACTCATACGGAAAATAATCAGGAGTCGCCTTATCAAAATTCTTCGAATGGACACGGCACAACTCCTTTCGGGCACCGTCCTTTATTATCCACGAGTTCGAGCAATTCCCGCAAACAGCGCCACTTCGGACTTCGGCCATACAGCGCTTTTCATTGTGGTCCGGAATCCACGGGTCCGACTTCAAATTAATAAGGCCCCACTCCTCTATTCGAATAATTGTTTTCGTTTCTTTTGAGAACTCGATTTTACAGTAGGCGAGATTCTTTATACCGACATCGAAAGATAAGACTTTGTAAGAGGATTCTGTCATATATTATTATAATGACTATTTTTTAACTTAAAAAAACGCGCACTAATTATAAATATAATATGTCAAATTATTATTTCAGACGGGCTTCCGACCTTAAAACGGACCAATTAGTCGATATTGTCATGGATATTGATAACGGCCACTATGATGAAACAGTTGATGAAAGGGAATGGTATGATAAAATTCATCGATTTCGGACCGAAATAATAGAGGTATTGCTAAAACGGTATCAGGCGCACTATTTGTATAATAGCAAGTCTGATAAGGAACTAAATCGCGCATATCGTATGTATTTGCGCCATTATATGTAAAAAATAGTTTAAAATTATTTGCACATTTATATGATATATAAAAATGAGTATGACTGGACTTAGAAGACAAGAAGAACTCGTTCATGGAGGAAAAACATTGAATTACCCGTCGAGCAACCTGATAATGTGGGCCGAATTATATCCGAATAAAAAGCAAACATGGGCGCATCGCTTCGGTTTAAGAAAGAATCTCGAGATTTCATACACTGGATTAATGGTCAAGGAGGCATACGAAGGAGTTGAAGCTATCGCAGAAGAGTGTAATGTTTCAGTGGAGTTGATATGGAAAGAACTCGCATTATATGAACCAAAAAACGGTTTTATTTTTGATTCCGACATTGAGTCCCCTTATCGAAAATTGGACAAATATGCGACATTATCTGACAGTGGTTCAGCCTACGCAGGAACTATGAGGACCATCCAATGGATTGCGAAAAATGGAGTTAATTCAAAATATATCAATGAAGATGAAAATGACTTGATATCAGAATTGTTTGCGAATGAGGATATGGTTCGTGTGTCAATTGTTTCACTGAGTTTTCTCGCATTTATTGGAAAAATCCTGTATGACGAAAATTCCAAGTGAAATCCCAAAGAAAAATTGATTTTTTAAAATTATAAAAATTAAATATATACAATATCTAAAATGGTCAAACAAGTAAAAGTAGTAATCAAAAAAAAAACTTCAACAAAACCGGAAGATGATATTTTAAGCAAGTTATCTTCTTTGAAAATGTCAGTTGGAAGTGGAGCCGTTATTTACGCTCGTCAGAGCGACATAATGAAGCACAGTCTTGACGACCAAGCTCAAAAAGCAAAAGAATATGCGAAGGCAAATGGATTCAAAGTTTTATCTGTTATCAAGGAAACTTGCTCCGGCGGGGATGTTGTAAAACAGACGAAACTTATGAATGCGCTTCTTGAAAATAAGGACACTCATTTCATTTTTTCACATACGGACCGCATCACACGCGACTTTCAAGGATTTTGCTCCCATTTCATCAATTGCTGTAATGTGAATCGCAATACGATTCACATTGTTAATGATGAATTAGTTTCATCTATTCCGCTACATTTCAAGAAGATTGTTTGCGGGATTATTGATGCGGAAGAGGAGAGGAAAACCATCAGTCGTCGCATAAAGTCATCGGTCGTTTTCAGAAAAAGAAATGGTATTTACAAGCCATCAATTTCCAAATTTGGCTCGATGTATGTTCGAGACCAAGAAAGAAGAATCACGAAAATTGTTCAATGTGAGCAAGAAGTGGATACGATTCGATTAGTAAATCTGATGTATTTCGGAGGGAAATGTGATGAAATTGAGAGACTTCTCATCAAAATCACGAAAAACCCGAAACACAAGATTTACAATTACGAATATGAAGAAAATGAAGTTCGCGAAATTAAACGCGGGAACATGACTTCAACGACGATTGCTGAATTTCTCAATCACATCCGGCTTTACAAGAGAAATCGTAAGTGGTCGGGCGCATCTGTTTTGAGTTGTTTGGAGTAAGAATTACTTCGCAATTTTAGGATAAAAATAATTATTTTATAAATTAAAAACATCCGCCATAAATTTTTTATAAGTATCTTTTATTTTTCTAACTACATCGGCTTTCTTTCTTTCAAAAAACGAAACTTGTATCCCTCCAAAACGACCCATCTTCTTCATTTTGGGAGCGTGTTTCTCAATGAAACACCAATAGAGGGAATCCCATATATCGCACCACTCCCCCTTTTTATAATCGCTCTTACGAACCATCTCATAATTTGATGAAGAAATATATGCCTTTGTCGTCGTCAAGCCCCCATCCGAATACAGGGCCATTGAATAAACGTTGTTTATCATGACCCAATCGTATGAATCAACTGCGAATTCCATGAACCACGCATACACATCGTCAGGATGTATCCCCATCAAATTCATCAAATTTCCAATTATCATGAGCCTCTCGATATGATGGAGATACCCAGTATTGAATGCCTTTTTAATAGTTGCGTCCAATATAGATAATCCGACGGTCCCATCATAAAAGCGCCGGTTCAACCTATTTTCCGCCTTGAAATAGTTCGTTGTTGTCATTTCTTTGTATATGTGGATGTAAGTATAACGACTAAACTCGCGCCAACCGATAACCTGTCGAATAAATCCCTCAATATTATTTATGGCGACCCCCTTCCCTTTTTCTAAAATCCTCTGGACCACATATTTCGGGTCAAGTAGCCCAATATTCAGCGATGAGCTTATCCCCGAGTGGAAAAGGAACGCATTTTTATATTTAGCATCCGGCTCCACAATGGCGTCCTCATATGTCCCAAAACTCTTCAAGCGCTCATTTATGAAGGCGTCCAACCACTTTTTAGCGTCCGCGAATGTTATCGGACACCAAAAACCCTGACATGTCCCATAATTACGTGGGAATTCTTTCTCAACTATCGAAACCGCCCCTTTAATATAGTCGGACTCCTTCGGAAAAACAACATCAGGAATCTTCGTCCCTTTTGGAATCGGTTTGCGATTTTCTCCATCATACGATAATTTACTGCCGGATAAAATATGTAGGCGGTCCCTTTGCGACTTGTAGAAGCTCGTTTGGAAAAATGGCTTCTTCTTGCTTTTGACGGACACGTAATACTCGCGCAATTCGGCCTCAGATGTAATAAAATTCGGGGTTTCCACTACTTCAAATTCCCTCTTATTTTTCTTACATTGTGTCTCTATTTGATGAAATAGGAAATGGTCAACTGGATTGTAAAAGGCGATGTCGCCATCAATTTCTTTGACAAAATCAAATGCCCCCCGATTCTTTTCTGGGATGGACGCAATTTTTATGTGGTTTATCGACTTTTTTAAAGATTTCGCCAGATAATCGCGGTAATACATTATAGACGCCAAATGAAGAACGAGCTTCTTTTTATTGAATACGAGCTTCTTTTCTCGATAACCGAAAAATGCGGGATGTTCAATCAAATATATATTTTTGTATTTTTTTAATAATGTGATATCTTCGAATAACTGATGTGGAAATATAATAAAATTAGTCATTATTTTATTATAAGAATAAAATTGATTTAATATTATTGTATTTGTATTATATATAAATGTCATCAATCTCAAAATACGACGAAATTCTTCTAAATCATCGTAAAACAATTCAATTAATTGAACCATATATTACGAATATAGCAGATACAGATTTTTTTACAGAATTAGAATCAATTGAGGACCCAACACCAGAAAATCTTCTCGCATTTTTCAAAGAAAATAAACACAAACTAAATATTCCACAGTTGGACAATTATAAAAATTTCGATCTTATTTATAGAAATAATACGGCGCAAGATAGGTATGAGATGAAATGGCACTATGATAATAAAAAACTAATAAAACACAAGATATCCGATTTACATAAGATTCACAGTATTCAAATTGTTCATATGGATGATAAATATATTTATGGATTATATACGAATAAACCAATCCGTTATACAATGATTATTTATATGGATACATATCGCGAAGATTTTATGGGAGGAGAGTTCAATTTTTATAATAGAACGATATATCCAAGAAGAGGAATGCTACTTTTTTTCAGTGCGGATGAATTACATAAAGTGTCGCTTCTCAAAAGCGGGCGACGACGCGCTGTCGTTGTAAAAATATACTAACTTTTTTCAAAAAAAAGTTAAATCAAAAAACATTTGATAAATATTTTGTAATATTTTTATCAAAAAAGTTAAATATAATTCTTGACTCAAATAACATCACAAAATTTATGAAAAATATAATTTAAACTCGTAATGTCCCCCATCATCTTCAAATGTAGTCGTCCCAATGAATCCACCAATAGCCCCCTCACATACTTTACACAATTTAACCCCCAATAAATCCGCCATTTCAGACTCCTTTTCTTCAACAAGTTCATTTCTCCCCAAATTCTTATATATTATAACTACCCTATCAGTTGGGACCAGCTCCTTCTCCTTCCGGAAGTTCATAATATGACGCGTTATCATTTTCATCCAATAAATTCCCTCTAACTCTTCATTCCATGTCAAATCGCTAACAATGATTATCCCACTCGCCTCATAAAATTGGACATATTCTCCTTCGCCAACTTTCGCCTGATTAACCTTCGCAACAATCCGGACATCATCTTCACCAAAACGGACCCCTTCAATAAAGAAGCTCTTTTCTCTAATATAAAGTTCCAAATTCTCATCAGTCATATACTCCGCAATCTTCTTTTTCATCTCTTTCGCCTCTTCTTTGAACCGTTTCCCAAAGTTAGACATAACAATTTCATACCCATATTTTATCATCGACAAATACTCACACGTCATATCAATCGCGACTACATTAAATTCCTTCTGAAAAATATCCTGTAATTCTTCAATAACGGGGACTAACCGCCAATTTTTAACGTATATCTTCTGCTTACAAACGGGCTTCTTCGCGCTTTTCAGAACTTTGCTCCGGAGTTCTCCACGGGCCTCTATCAGCGTCTCAATAAACTCAAACCCCTCTCGCCCCAAATAAGTGCTCGAAATATCCAATTTTTTCGGTAATATCTCCAAATGGACAGACTCAAATTTATATGTGTTTCCTCGAATACCGCACTTCAAAAGGTCCAACTCCTTCCAAAAATACTCGGCCATAAATGGAGCAAATGGCGCAATCATAAGAGAATACATCCGAAATACATAAAACAGCACATTCAAGCTCTCTAACGCATCAATCTGTGTAATCATCGACTTCAAACGCATTTTGTTCATATTTAAGTATGTCTTGCTTAACTGATTAATAAATCCAACCATATTGCGAACAATTGGGAATAAATTATAGGCTTCCATCTCCCGATGAATTACCATAATAAAATCGCTCAAATATTTGAGAAGCATCATGTCCATTAGATTAGATGTATGTGGGACACCCTCAAAGAAATTGAAATTCTCCCCGTATTTCTGCGCATATAAAGGAATCATCTGTTTCAGAAAAATAAGAGTATTATGCGAATAAATGTGGAGACTCTGAGTAATCAACTTGATTCCATCTTCCTTAAATTTCATCGACTCCCCCCGAACGACGCCATTACTTATTAAATAAAGGCGCAACGCATCGGCGCCATGTCTATCAATAATGATATTCGGGTCCTCGAAGTTCTTCTTCGATTTACTCATCTTCTCGCCATCCTCCGCTAATACCAACCCATTCACAATGACATTCTTATAAGGACTCATCCCCGTCAGCGCGACACCCAAGACCATCAGCGTATAAAACCAGCCCCGCGTTTGGTCAAGACCCTCCGCAATGAAATCCGCGGGGTATTTCTCATTAATAAAGGGGACACTCCCACTCTCGAACCAGCAGTCGAACACTTCATCAATTCGGTGATAAACTTTCCCATTCCGGCGAATTTTAATCCCATCCACGTGATGACGATGAATATCGGTTATTGGGTCATCGCACTCCCACTGTAATTCTTCTACGGACCCAATACAAATAATGTCGCCATCATCCGACTTCCAGAGGGGAATTGGCGTCCCCCAATAGCGATTCCGACTAACACACCAGTCCCGAGCATCTTTCAACCACATCCCGAAGCGCCCATCCTTTATATGATTGGGCATCCAATTCGTCTCCGCCTCATTAACGGCGACCATCTTATCGCGAATCTTCTCAACATTAATAAAAATACAGGGGACAATCCGATACATAAGTGGCGTGTTGCTCCTCCAACAATATGGATAGTCATGATTTTCATATGTCAGCCGGAAAATAACGGGCTCCAGTCGCTTTAAAACAATCTTGTCAGCATCCTTAAAATAGACCCCACTTAAAAAGGGGACATCATCCGTCATATAGCCATTCGCATTAAAAGGACATGTCGGTAATCTCGTCTTCTCAATGACCGCATTCTCCAAACAGACGCGGTAATCATCCTCACCGAAGGCGGGGGCCAAATGAACAATACCTGTCCCCGATGTATTATCTACGAAGCGGTCGGCAACAACGCGAAACTGATGTCCCATAATAATATCAGGGAACGGCGGGGCGTATTCGGTCCCTACTAAATCGATACCTTTGATAATATTCACGGGCTCTTCTTCAATCCCGAACTTTCCAGCGAGTTCGACTAATAGAATAACCAACTCCCCATCGCGCTCATACACTCCATAATCCAAATCCGGATTTACGCAGACCGCCATATTACACGGAAGGGTCCATGGCGTCGTAGTCCAAACAAGGAGAGATGTTGATAATTGGGCGCCAAATACTTTGAACCGGAGGACGACCGAGGGGTCGCGAACACTCTTGTAGTTCGATTTAGCCTCAAAGTTGGATAGGGGGGTCGCGCAACCACAACTGTATGGCATAACCTTAACGCCCTCATATACGAGCCCGAGGGCCCATAATTTCGCGAAGACTGTCCAAACCTTGTTCATAAAATCGAGGTCCATCGTCTTATAATCATTTTCCATATCCACCCATCTACCAATGCGATCAATTGTGTATTTCCAATCGGACGAGCATTTCATAACAATCTTTCGACACTCCTCATTATAATTGGCGATTCCAAATTTTAGGATTTCCTCTTTCGTTTTTATACCTAACTTCTTTTCAATTTCGAACTCAATGGGAAGCCCGTGGCAGTTATGAACGACGATTCCATTCGCAATGAAATTATGGGTTTCCTCAACGGTTATGTCGTATACTCTCCGCAATCCAACACTCTCTTTATGAACAACTCTGGTCTGTGTTAGCAACGGCTTCACGTCGTATCTGTATCCCACCAATAAGCGAAAATTGCTCAAATATGGGGATTCTTTGTCTCTATTCAAAAATAGACTGGACTCACAAACGCCATGTAATATATTATTGACGATATCCACGTGATTCTCATTAAAATTTGAATACAAACCAGAGAAAAATCCGGCGAAAAATTCATATCGTAAAAATAGAGGGGTTTCCACTTTCGATACAACCGCCGGAATAATTTTATCAATCCCCATTTGAATAAATGACGCAGTTAGAACATTGGGGATTTCTACCATATATTTTGAAAAAGTAGGTTCGTATCTTACAAAGGATTCATCGCTTGTAAATAGGGCGATATCTCTCAAAAATAACTCAGGGACTTCTCGGAATAATACGTAAATTTTATTATTATTGGCGAAACCATTTCCGCTGACGCATCCGAATAAACGGAAATATGCCAAACAATTCATCTTATTGTCTAAACTGCTACATGATAACACGAATGCGTTTGTCTGAATCGTCCAATTATACGTATTCATATAATAATATGGAACAGGATTTACCGGCGTCGAATATATTATCTCATCTTGAATTTCTCCAGCTTTCATCCAACCGTAGTCCGTATATAAACGATGGTCCGGTGTACAAACGAGGGATGTATTGTTATCGAAAAATAACTCAATACATTCGCGGTCTCCCTTACAAATGAAATTTGATGATGTGCGATTTGTTATCGTTTTATCGGAAATCACACACGTTGCGACTGAACCAGAATATTCGAAGAGGTCTTCAATAAATAGGCCGGTTCCATTGTCCAAATTGACGATAGTCCCCTCCGCGATACAATCCCATCCCCATCTTCGGGGGACATTATATCCAGTCATCGCCCAATATCGAGGGAATATATCTTTGATTGTGCTCGCGACAATATGACCATAATGTGGATTACCAGTACAAAAGGGAGGGCCATCATAAAATACTTTCGTTGGATTATCTTTATTCTTTTCTAACTGCTTCTTGAATGTGTCATCTTTTTTCCATTCTTCAAGAATTGCTGTTTCTATTTTAATATTGTTCATTTTCGTTGTTTATGAATAATAGTCAGAATTCTTTAAGTTATAAATAGTATAAAGAAATCACGATATCATTTTATATGGATAAAGTATGTCGCGATTTTATGAACCACGCGTGTTCTCGTAATCCGTGTAATTATATCCATGACAAGAATCTTTGTTATGGATTTTGGAAGGGGGGAGCCTGTAAGTGGGGCGCCGATTGTAAAAAGAATCATTACGTTAGTGAAGGAGAAGCCGGAAATCACAGCGTTCATAAAAAGAACACAGCTGAGTTTGAGCCGAATTACGAGCCGTGTGATATGAGAGTCATCGTTGATACAAGCCAAACTAAATTTAGCAAGGATATTCAAACGCGGGATGTAATATTGATTCCGGATTTTATTCAAGGACCAATGATATACGAGAAATTAGTGGATGAAATTGTGAAATGTGGTGGAGAAATATTCAAGCTGTGGCATGGAGATACGCATCTCATCGCCGACGATAAGACGAACTGGAAGCAGAGATGTCCGACTTTTAACATGGTTATAAACCGGATAGCAACATATTTCGATATGGATATAAAGGCGACCCGTTGTAATTGGTATCAAGATAGCTCTGACTGGAAGCCGTTCCATCATGACGCGAGTGCGGTCAAAGAGGATAAAGCAAAAGTCCAAAACATGACAGTTGGCGTAAGTTTTGGGAAGACACGGGAAATCGCTTTTCAAGAGAACAATAGTCGGAGAACTGTGGCGTTTCCTTGTCCAAATGGTAGCGCTTACGCTTTCTGTAAAGATATAAATGTCAACTGGAAACACGGAATATTACCAATTCATCCGGATAACTTCTCACAGGAAGGGCGTATATCAATTATTGCGTGGGGATGGAAACATCAACCCACCCCTTTTTCTCTCTTCGAGAGTAAAGGTGCGAACAGATAAAAAACTAACGTTTTTTATCTCTTTAGTTTAAATGACTTTGTCATTTAAACTGACCCCCCAAAATGACCAATAAAAGTTATTTTATTTTTTCAAAAATACTTTTTGTATTTTTTATCAATATCAACTACGATTTTATGTAATACTTTGATTACATCAATATACTTCGTAATGAACTTAACAAAAGGTTCAACACGAACTTGTGGAATTTTCGCACTCGGTTTAAGTTTATAACCTTTTGATATTGCCTTATGGCCATTTATAAATATCTCTAAACTTTTTATTAATTTGGTAAGTTCGGGGATGTTCTTCTTCATATTACAGTTTTTTTTCATACAATCAACAGACTTCTTACTAAAAAAGCGCTTCGAGAATTGCTTATAGGATTCCATTGTTTTTTCGATAAGTTGGGGAGATATCTTCTGATTGAGACGCATTTTTTTACCTATGTTATTGTCGATTAGTTTTATAAGTTGTAATACATATATTATGGAATCGGAAATGCAATTATATTGAATACCACATTTTATCATAGGTTGGGGTAAAATATTATCTGTTTTCATTTATTATAATAATATATTATATTTTTATAATACGAGCAACGCTCGTAAAAAACGGAACCTCCCCGTGGAGGCGAAACCGTTTTATTCATCTGTTGGGGAGGGGCGATTCTTCAGCTCCAAAAGAAACAAATCAGCAGCCTGTACATCAGGATTTTCCGCGTCGATAAGGGACTTGCGATCTCCCTCTTCTTCAATTTTATTTATAGGACCAAAAGAAGCAGTGGCATCCACTTTGGCAGCATCCCTAGCAGCTCTTGCTTCTTTAAGCCTTTGCATCAGCTTTTCGTTCCGTTCACTCAATGAAACTGAGGGTGTCAATGCTTTGTTGAGGCTTACACAAGCTATCTGTACTTCTGGCTTGGTAAAACTGGTCAACGAACGAGCTCCCCCAGAAGCGAGTAATTTCACTGATTCCGGTTTAACTTTGAGCTCTTTCGCTATTTCGGCGATAGTTTCATCAGAAATAGCTTGATGGCTGGATAAATTGCCAACAGATTCATCATTGGCAGTCAATTTAGCCATCAATTTAGCTTTTTTGATTTCCGCGTTTTTAGCGGCAATCTGAGCTTTCGAGAAGGCCGCTTTCAGAACTTTGGCTTCAGCTTTCGCTGCATTGAGAGTCTCCGCATCATGAAGGTCTTGAGCATCCTTTTCAGCTTGATCTTTCATTTTCTTTTCCTCACCTGTTATTTTAACAGGATCAGCAGCAGCCTTGGCTTCAGCAGCAGCCTTGGCTTCAGCAGCAGCCTTGGCTTCAGCAGCAGCTTCAGCAACAGCAGCAGCCTTGGCCTCAGCAGCAGCCTTGGCTTCAGCAGCAGCCTTAGCAGCAGCAGCAATTTTGAAGGTGTATGCCGTTCGATCACGATTCTTCTGTGAAGCAACATTCACTGGTTCTGGATTGATGATACCATGTGCTTTCAAAAAATTGAATGAATCATCTGTGTGTTCGAAACCTAGGTTTTTCATAAACTCAAAAAGCTCCCACGGCAGTGCTTTTGGATTCGTCCAATCAACGATATTAGTTGTGATTCCATCTTCAAGAAGCCTTTGTTGTTTCTCATCGGAAATGAAGTCGATGATAGCGTGTACCAAAAAGGCTTTACTCTTATGATCGTCCTCCTTAGGACAACTCATCTTGCGATCCTTCCGTTCCTTATCCTCCAAAAGCAACGCGTTAACACTCTTCTGAATATCCATAATCTCAACCTGAGATATTTTGGTAATGTACCCATGGTTCATCAAAACCTGCCAGATTTCCACGTGGTGAATACGTGCGACTGCTGGAATAACCACAGTAAAGAAGTTGTATACCGCCGAAAGCACTAAAGACATGATGTAATGTTCTTTGGAACCCAGTTTCAGGAAATCCATGTCTGGATTGTAGGGTGGAACAATAGATCTCAATTTCGCACTGATACGGATTGTTTTGGAAACGTCGTTGATCTGGAAGAATGGTTTCCCATCCCGTGTTTCAACTAAGGATAAGACAACTGGATGAACACCAGCCCTCAAACATTCCATATAGGTCGCAGTATTTCCCAATATAATCGATCTGATCAATTTTCCAGCATCGGTTTGGTCAAACAGGCCGTTGACACGAGAATAATGCTCTTCAGTTGGGTGAAGCGGTTTCCGATGTGCATCGATCATGTCGTTGTGAATTTTCAAGAGTTCATTGAACTCCTTCAAGTCGAAGTTAACAGCTTCCGCTGCGTGTTTGGTAGTATCCGCCTTCATTTTGGACACGAAACTAGCTCGGGCAGGTTCAAGCAGTAATATAGCAAGAAAATTTGGTGGAAGCTTACACATGAAGCTTTTTTTATCACACAAGAGTTGTTCATGACGTATGCTCCAAGTGTTAATTTCACTCTGATAGGCGGCTTTTGTCAAAAGAGGTTCAAGACCTCGGAAAAAATCAATTTTTTCAACCAAATCGTTGGCAGTTTGCTTCGAGAGATGACATTCTTGTTTGAAAAAAGTAGTAGTAGCAGCCTTCGCTTTAGCAGCAGCAACCTTCGCTTCAGCAGCAGCCTTCGCTTCAGCAGCAGCCTTCTCTTCAGCAGCAAGACGCAGACTAATCGTCGCTTTTTCTACTTCATCCAGTTTTTTCAGATTCTTGTGAGCATTCTCAGCAAGAAGTTTCTCTCTTTCAAGTAGCGCGTTTATCGCAGCTTGTTCTGGTGTTTCAGCAGCAGGAGCAGCAGCAGCAGCCGCAGCAGAAGAAGCAGCAGAATCCAAAATCATTTGTTGTTTGGCGTTTCGCAACCTCTCCCGAGTTGACAGCTTTTTTATTTCTACCTCCGTAGAGGCAGAATTGCTTGAATCTCCCATAGGAAATTCAGTATTTGTTTGTGGAGTTGACGGAGTCGACATTCGTTAATAAACAGACTAGCAAATTCATAAAATTTTTGAACGATTTTACCATCAATTTTTAAATAATAACACGATATTTCCAATAACGTATCCTAAAAACTTTTTCAGAATCCCCAAAATAAAATTATAAAAATTGATTTTTTATCTGACCGATAATCATTTAAAATAAAATGAAGCGCTATTTAATTGACCACCAAGTGAATAAAGAAGAAGGCCCAACCCACACATCTATGATGGGCGGTTTATATAAAATTAAACCGTCTGAACGCGATAAGTTTTGGTCCATCTATTTCAATCACACTATTACGGAAGCAAATGATTCATTCCTAACAGAGAAGCACCCCGAGAAATTTTCGAAAGTGTTCGTAGATATTGATTTACGACACGACTCCGAAAGATACGATTCCCGCCAGTATGACGACGATTTCCTCACTCGTGTATTACAAACTTATTACGCCGGATTTCAGGAATTGTTCGGTAATACTCTTCAACAGAAAGAATCATACGCATACGTTCTTGAAAAAGAGCACCCCGACCTCGATGAAAAGCGGAACGTTCTGAAAGACGGGATTCACATAATGTTCCCGTTCATCTGTATCAAATACAGCGCCCAGCACTGGCTCCGGAAGTTCGTCGTTGATAAAATGAGCGAAGATCCCATTTTGGCAACATCCACTTCATCAATCCAGAGTATTATTGATGAGGCCGTTGTCGAGCGTAATAATATTATTATGTTCGGGAGCAAGAAATCCCCGTCGTCCCAAATCTATAAGCTTACTCGAATATTCGATATGAATATGGAAGAGATGGAGCTCCCCGAAATCAATATCCAACTCCTCAAAGTTCTCTCTCTCCAAAATAATTTTCCAGAGAAGGAAACCCTTATCGATACAATTATCGAGAAAGATAACGAAAAGAAGAAGAAAGGACTCGACGACATTCTGGGGGAACAAAAGCCGAATGAAGTCGAAGTGTTGATTGAAGAACTCGTCTCCAAGAAGAGTCCAGAGTATTTGAAGGCGCTCCTCTCTTTATTGAAGCCGGCCCGTGTTGAAGAATACAGCGACTGGTTCCGTGTTGGAGCAATCCTTCACAATATTAATAATGATTATATCAACTTATGGAAAGAATGGTCATCCCAATCGTCGAAATACGATGAGGCCCATTGTGAGCGCCTCTGGCACAAATACGCCACATACCCCAAGGAAAATCAAGCAAAAATTGGTTCCCTCAGAAGAATGGCGTGGCACGATACTCCCGATAAGTATTTCTCGATTGTCGAGAAATATGCGGGGGAGGATGACCTGACGAACTATATTCGTCGCAGTTTCCGTAATACGCATACTGACTATGCAGAATTGGCCCATCACATCTTGTCCGAAAAATACAAGTATTCAAAGGGCGTCTGGTATCGTTATACGAACCGGTGGCAAGTATTGGATGAGCCGGTCCCCCTATTGAAGGACATAACAATCCACGTCAAAGGGGCCCTCCTCCGTTATAGCGCGATGTTGAGCACCAAAATAGCGGACACTGAGCAACAATCAGGGGATATGATTCCCGAGAGCGACCCGACGAAAGTTATGAAGATGGCGTGTGAGAAATCTATCCACACTCTCAGTAGCGCGACCTACAAGAATTCAGTAATGAATGAGTGTAAGGAAGTGTTCTACGACGAGAACTTCCATAAGGAGCTCGATATGGACAATCATTTGCTGGGCTTCAATAATGGAGTCTATGACTTGAAATCGGGGCTCTTTCGCGACCAGAAGCCAGATGACAAAATCAGTTATTCGGCCGGATACGACTACTCCCCCGATGTTATATCATCGATCCGTGATGAGATTATGGACTTGTTTCAGAAATCGCTTCCTAGCGCAGACGTTTGCGAGTTCGCCCTCCTCTTTTTGAGTTCGACGCTCATCGGAACGAACAAGAATGAGCTCTTCGTCAATTTTGAGGGAACTGGTGGAAATGGTAAGGGTGTTATTACGACACTACACGACAACTCCCTCGGGGACTACGCCGGTATTTTGGATAATTCATATATTACTAATATTAGCAACTCGCAGGAGGGCCACAATTCGAAGCTGATTAGCATTTTTAAGAAGCGGTATGTTCAGGTGAATGAACCGCCCAATGAGAAGAAGCTGAACATCGATTTCATTAAGGAGATTACTGGTGGGGATAAGATTCAAATTAGGAAGGCGCATTCTCCGAATCCGGAGATGACCGATATCCCGAAATTCACGCTGGTTATGCTCTGTAATAAGATGCCTAAGATTGAGGATGTTCATGATGGCGGTTTCATCCGTCGCTATGTGGGAATTAACTTCCCGAATAGGTTCGTTATGCACGAACCGAAGAAGGCGAATGAGTTTAGGGCGGACCCGAACTTAAAGCCGAAATTGAAGGACAACATTCAATACCGCCAACAGTATATGCTCATTTTGCTCGACTATGTCAAAATGTATATTGCGAACAACCAGAAGCTGGTTATTCCCCCGCTGGTTTCTATGAACTCCTCGCGGATGTTGAAGAATCAGGATAGTTATAGCGAGTTTCTGGAAGAACAGATTGAAATTACTGAGAATGTTTCAGATGGAATTATCATTCGGGATTTATTTTCGATGTTCAAGGACTACTATCAGGAGCATATTAGCGGGGGTAAGCGGTCCCCTATTACGCAGACTGAATTCATTGAGAAAATGAAGACTTGTTTCGCGAACTATGAAGTCGAGTTTAAGAACAATATTAAGATTGGCGGACTGTCCCGAGGAAAAGGATTCACTGGAATCCGTATTCGAGATGAGGTCGATGATTCAGAGGAGTAATCAATCAATCCTCGGTTATTATTTCAATTAAATTTATTATTATTTTATAAGATGGAATCGCACATTAAAGATGAGATTGCGCAATTACTTATTAAACATCGTGCGGTTCAATCGAGTGCGTATATGGAATATGCAAATAAGCGTCCACTTATTATACATTGCTGTCATCACAAAACGGGGACTGTCGTCATTGAGAAAATATTAAGGGTAGTCTGTAATTATTTCGGGATGAAATACCAGTATTGCGCGCAAGATAAATTGGAAGCGACTACGGATGTGTGGGTTGAACATCATAGTCATATTGATTTTTCGAAGATAGACCGCCCAATTATTGGGACGCATATGATAAGAAACCCTTGCGCAATTATTGTGAGTGCGTATGAATATCACAAGAAAACGATAGAACCATGGGCGAACAAGAAGATTGCTGAATATGGGAATGAAACTTATAAAAAGTTGCTAAACCGCCTAACAAAAGAGCAGGGTGTTATTTTTGAAATGAAGAACGACCTTTATGTGGAGAGTAGCTTTAATACATTATCTGATATCTACAAATGGGACTACTATATGACAAACTTCTTAGAATTGAAATATGAGGATTTGATGACTGATTTTGAAGGGGTTTTAAAGAATATGTTTAAGCATTACGGTTTCACGAAGGAGATGATTATGATTTCGCTGGAATTGGCGAAGCCCCACAATATAAGAAACAAGAGCAATGATGACCTCAAACGGAACTCGCATATAACAAACAAGAACATCGACTTAGAAAAGTGGCGGGAGTATTTTACTAATGATAAAATTGCGAAGCAGTTTTTAAAAATATACCCGAAAGACATATTTGAAAAGATTGGATATCCACTCGATAAATTGAGTGGAAAGAGAGAATCCGATAAGTTAGAGGTTGATGAAATTCTTTGAATGGGGTGTCCATCTTGATGATAGGATTATCTTTTCTATTAAAAACCAGAATGCGATTAGGACAATAATGACGGCGATTGAGAAAAGTGTGTCGTGAAATAGTGCGAAGAATAGGACAGTTAAATATCCGGCTATACATATCCGGCGTAAATTGAGGGATGTATCATAATTTATAAAAGTGTATGCTGGGATATCGCGGGTTAATCGTTTGATTTGGGGAAGTTTATCTTTGCAATGTTCATATATGTATTTTGAGTCGCAATAAACGGCTTCTATGCCTAATTTTTCAATTATATTCTTTATTTTATTAAAATGATTTGCCAAATCATTTTTTCCAACAGGGTAAATTAGCGTTTCTATGGGGATATGAGTTGTTTTAAATTTTGTTATCGTATTTGTTATGAAGATGTTTTTCATAATTAATAATGTTTAATATTTATAATTCCGATATTTTACTTAGATATTATATTTTTCTTTATAAAAATATATAACAATGAATAAATATTTAGCCATATTTTTGAAAAACGCCTTGTTTAGTGGAATATTGGTTGGAACTGTTATGGTTCTACTGGAAATGAAATTTTTTAAAATTGGGGGCGTTATATATGGAGCTTTACCAATGGGTTTCACATACATTATGGCGAATTATTATTTAAAGGATATACCACGGGAGGAGAAGGTCCAAAAGTTATTACATTTTGCGAATTATACGATTGTAGGAGGAGTTATGTTCGAGGTTATAATGGCCACCTATTATTACATACTATTATGTTGCGACAATTTTATATGGGCTACAATTGGATTCATTGTGTCTGCTGTTTTAAGTGTTGCTCTGATTGTTTGCAACATGGACTAGCCAACCCCTTTTTCCCCGCAAGCGGGGTAAAGGTGCTAACCCCCAAACAGGTATTGTTTCCCAAATATTTAATGAATTAGAATTGTGTTTCCCAAATATTTAATGAATGAGACTTGTGTTTCCCAAATATTTAATGAATGAGACTTGTGTTTCCCAAATATTTAATGAATGAGACTTGTGTTTCCCAAATATTTAATGAATGAGACTTGTGTTTCCCAAATATTTAATCAAGTATGTATTTGTATTCCCAAATATTTATTCAAAATATGTTCTTTCCATTTATTTTTTCTATAAAAGAGTATGTTAAAAGGAAAATATCTAAAAAGGCCTTCGCCACCAGTTTCCGCCCAAGACCACCCAAACAAAATAATGAAAGGAAATGACGAAGATGAATACGTCTCCAAACCGAATAAAAATGGTATTTATAAATGGCATAAGCTCGTTTGGAAAAATACGGCCGAAGAATATTACATGCAGTTTCCCGAGAATTATCTAAATAAAAAATTCTATAAATACGATACAACTCAACTACTCAAAAAGTTCAAAAAAGTCGCGTCAGAACTGAAAAAGAACAATATATTGTTTTTAGAAATAGGATGGAAGCGCGTGTATCATTTTATTGATTTCGCATGGGAAGATGCGGATAAGATGGCAAAATATAAAACGCCTTTCATATTTTACACAAGTCAATCGCTTTTTTGGTCAAAAAATAAGGGAGAAATTGATATAAAATGGGACCTTCCAAAGAAAGAGTTTGAAACAGTTGATAAAATACTGAAAGATGTATTTGGAAGTAAATATGTTCGACCTAAGAACAAAAATAAGGCAATTATAATCAAAATTTAGAATTTATCATATTTCCTTAAATTCAATTTTATTATCATTTTCATTCATATATTTATAATATATCGCTTTCTTTTTTATTTTTGTATAATCTTTAATGCTATGAATTATTATCTTATTCGCAGTATTTACCGTAATCATTTTTTTAGAATCATTAAATTTAATTGATAATTTAGCTGACTTTCCTTTTTTACCGCCAATCCAATAACTACGACTTTTATCTCGACTTACATATACAAATATCTTATCTTTTGATATAGATATATTACACCACGCATTTTTACTTGTTTGTAAATCACTTTTATAATATATATCTGCTTTACTCTTTTTTAACTTAATTTCAAACATTTGATATTATATTTATATAGATATAATAATTTATAATAATATTTTATATTCATCTCTTATATATTTGGAAAAATATCCAGAAACAATAACTATTTGGAAAAATATCAGGAAACAATAACTATTTGGAAAAATATCAGGAAACAATAACTATTTGGAAAAATATCCGGAAACAATACCTGTTTGGGGGTTCGCACCTTTACCCGCGTATAGCGGGAAAAAGGGGCGGTTTGGGGGTTAGCCCCTTTACCCCGCTGGCGGGGAAAAAGGGGTTCATTCGTTCTCCGCATACAAGCAATAAATATCCAATCTACCCGTCCGGCCCAGCCGTTGCGCCCGTCCAACAACTTGATTCATATTATCCTGCGTCATCTTGTGCATGATAATAACAACATCCGTTTTTTCCAAGTTCAACCCGCTACCGCAGTAGGTCGCATTTAAAAATAAGTTCTTTATATCTCCACAATTGTATTGTTCAATCAGGTTCGTAATATGACCGATTGAGCCTTTCAACGGGTATAACTCATTCTTCCGAGCATTCCGGAAAGCTTCACCAAGCTGTGATACATTTCCCTCAAATTCTGAAAAAATCAGAATTCTCTTCGTCTGTTCAATCTGCGTCCGCAATAAATGCTCCAAGTTCTCAATTTTGGTATGTTCAACAGAAACCCATTCCATTGGCTCTTTCTTCTTAGATGCTCGTTCACCTTTGAATTCACCGACATACAACAATTTCTTCAAGTCCAGTGGGGCCCTACATAATGGACAAACAATTGGTAAATTGTTCTTTTCCTGATGTGAATAATGGGCCGTAATACTCTCTAAATCGAACTTGTTATTACAGCATCCAGTAATGACTGGCTTCATAATATCAATGTGCATTATGGGGTCAATATCGCATTCACTAATGCGCTTCTGAACATCCATAATCTTCTCATTAATCTTATCAATCTTCTCTTGCGACTTCGAGATGGATTCCTCCTTCATTTGTTCCGTTGCATAAATCATGATTTTCTTCGTCTCATGAATCATCCGCGCATTCTCCAAATCATTCTGTAAATTCTTACATAAAACTTGGATGATATTGCTTTCGCTAACGGTTGGTATTCCCAATGTTGAGATAACGCCCTCGACATCCTCGGCCAAAAGCATATTCCGTACTTCTTCCGTAATAATCCCCGAAAATATATTCAATAGGCGCGATGTCTTACAACGAATCATGACCGTATTTGGACTCTCCAATTGGATACTTGAATCAATATATTCATCATTATTTTTGATAACATTGTGATTCAATGATGAGTAGTAAGACCACATATTGATGTAATCTTTAATGAATCCATTATTAGAATGGCGAAATAAATCATTTAGAGATGATGATATAAACCAGACAAAGTTAGCCTGTAATTTCATTGAATTTGGGATATTAATTGCATGAACTTCATCGACAAATATGCGACTCACCGTTTTTTTTATTGAATTATTCCATTCCAATGCGAAAATGTTCCAAAATTTGTTTGTAACCAAATATACAACATTCTCCGTTAAATCTTCGAAGAGTTGTCTTCTATTAGAAGCGTCTTTTTCCTCAGTATATTTCTTGACTTTGTCATGGAAAACACTGTAATCTTTTGAGCAATGAATAATAAGATATCGAATATTTGTATTCTTCGTAATATAACCACACCACTGCGATAACAAATTGTGTGGAATAAGAATAATATTAGCACTGACTGTATTTGACATCGTGTTTATTTTTCGGAATGAAGAATGCGTAATAACACCACCGCCATATCCATTCGCAATTCTTCTATAATTGATGACCGGTTTTTTCATTATCATCGCTAATACGACGAATGATTTACCGGACCCTACTTTACAGGCTAATATCCCGAATGTTGAAAAATAGTATGTCTCATTGATGAGTATTCCTTCATTACTTTCAAGCATAAGACAGTGATAAAGAGCGGTCCTCTGATGATTCATCAACTGGATTTTCAACCCTTCTACATTGTTTTCTTTGGGATGCGTATCATCCAGATTTTTCAAATCATAAGGGACTTCTTGACTATTATCTAAATTAAATGATTCCATTTTGTTATTATATAATAATCACGTATTTTTAAATTCATTTTTTACATTTTATAATTATTTCGAATATATTCTAATACCAATATTCGGTTCCATTGTAATCACAACAGGCTCCTTTCGTTGCGAGGTCCAGCTTCATTTGTTGAATCATTTTCCCATGACAATTTGAACACATCGCGTTCGTTTGTTGAGGTTTATGGCACTTGTAGCACTTGGTGAGTTCAGTCTTCGATTCCATTTTGTTTGTACATATAAATTTATTTTTATATTTATTTCAATTTTTATCTTCAATTATAATTATGAGTCAGAAAAATGAAGCCGTTAAAAATATTATTGCTGGGAGCGTCGCCGGAATAGCAGAAGCAGTCGCCACATGGCCATCCGAGAACATTAAAACACAGATGCAGTTCAAAGGGAACCACCTCAACATGAAAAATACTGCGTTTGAAATTTATAAAAAGGATGGGTTCTTTGGATTTTACAGGGGGCTTACTCCGGTCCTTTTTTTTAATATCCCCAAGGTTGCCAGTCGCTTTTACGCTTATAATATATTTTCAAAGCACTTACACGAAAAATCTTTTAATAAAGACGTAGTATCAATTCTTTCTGGATTATTCGCGGGTTTTGTTGAATCGACGTTCATAACAGTCCCATCAGAAACAATAAAAACCAAAATGATACGGTTCCCACATATGAAAACGATGGATGTTGTCAAAGAAAGTGGAATACGAGGTCTCTATTTAGGCTACTTTCCGACTCTATATAGACAATCATTGAATCAGGCGAGTCGCTTCTATTTTTTCAATAAATACAAGGATTATATATCAAGTCGGGAAAAATTTACAAATACGCACTCATTCTGGGGCGGAGTCGGGGCCGGTATTTTCTCGGTTATAGTGTCTTCGCCGATGGATGTCCTGAAAACGCAAATGCAGGAAGAATCCGCGAAACAAAAAAGCAGTATGGTCCAACTTTCGAAAACAATATACAATACATATGGGGTTCTTGGCTTTTGGAGGGGGAGCTTGGCGAGATTGACGAGGGTCGCCCCCGGACAGGGAATCATGTTTCTGACGTTCGACTACATAAGCAAACTATTCTAATTATAAAAATCAAAGCTCTGCTTTGATTTATTCAATCGCCATCGTGAAGACTTCGCCTGATTTGCCATCCATGAAAACATTTACTGGTTTTTCTTCCAACACAGATTTTCCCAAGTAATATGGAAGAACACTATCAGTGAGTTTATGAACAGTATTTGTCAGTTTATGGAGAGCTGTTCCTGTTGAAGAATCAACTTCCCAATTTATTTCCGAGTTGTAAAATTCTTTATACGTCGGCACTAGATCCATAGCAATTGTTTTTACTGAACTAATAAAGGAATTGTAGAGTCTTTCATGTTTCTGATTTTGTTCTTCCAAAGATGAATTAAGTTCTTCTTCTTCTTTTGAAAGTCTAATTAACTCTTCTGTATACTCTCTGAAGAAACTATTTACCTCATCAATGACAAATGAATTGATTGTTCCAACAAGTCCATGTGGCAAAAGAAATGTCTCCAACATTTGAACAAAGCTGTAATTCTCAAGATTTTCAATCAAAAAATTGTAGTTTTTCTCATTCATATTACTAGATTTATTTAGATTGATTGGAAATCGCGGAGTTTTCAATTGATCCAGAATATCATGAACAAGTTGCAGTTTCATCATTTCAATATCAGAACACTCTACTTTACATTCAAGACAATCTTTTAAAAAATCAAAATATTTTTTCAAGGGATTGAATAAGGCTTGTGTTTTTTTATCTAATTCTTTTTCTTCTATTTGAGACATTTTGCCGTTAAATAACTGATTTTCTACCTTATGTTACCATCAATTTTTATAAAGATTTTAATTATAAAAATCAAAGCAGAGCTTTGATTTATTCAATCGCGACTGTCGATTTACTCGGCAATTGGCATCGTAAAGACAACACCGAATTGGCCATTCATGAAAACATGAACCGGATTTCCTTGTAGCTTTTCTTCCAAGTCTGGATTTGCTTGTGGCTTTTCTTCCAAGACTGGCTTTCCTTGTGGCCTTTCTTCCAAGACTGGCTTTGATTGTTGCTTTGATTGTTGCTTTTTTTTTTGTTTTTTTCCTCCGACTGCTGAAGAGTCAGAAGGATCTTCTTCTACCAATACGGATTTTCCCAAGTAATATGGGCGCCAATCAGATGTCATTTCATGATAAGTATTTGATGGGATATGAAAATCTTGATTCCCTTTTTCTTCCCAATAGATATTTGAATTGTGGAAAATGCTCCACAGACTAACCAATTCCAAGCAAAGTTGCTCAATGTTTCGGATTGAATCATCGTATATTTTTCCACGCATTTGCTTGTCCTCTTCATGAGACAATTCTAGCAATGAAGTAGCGTTTGTAATTGAAGAAAAATACTCACTAAATATTTCGTGATTCATCATTCGAATCACATAATCCTTGTAATCAACACTAAGACCGTGCATTTTAACACAAAACTTCTCAAAATGAGAAAAATCAATGACAGCAGGTTGTAATTCTTTCATCAATACACCATATACAGGCCCAGTCATCGAAGCAGGTTGCGTTTTAACGACTGGATATAGTGGTTTCATCAACTCTTCGCAAATCTTTTTCATTAATTCGGAACCAACTTCTCCAAGATGAGAACCCACTTCTGAACGACATCTAAGCGCATCAATAAATAGCTCAATGACTTGTCTCGGTGTATTGATTTCTTTTAAGTAGTCAAAATAGTTTTTCAATAATTTAAATATCCTTGAACAGACTTTCATACTTTCTGGTATCGGTTTCTCTCCAGAATCTGACTTCATTTCTTTTTCAGAAAAAATCAATGAATTTTTATCATATCCGGTTGAAATAAACAGGTTCTTTTCAGAATGCTTGATAAAAAGAACTCCTTTCTCCATCTGAATCTCAAATTCTGAACCTTGATTCGAGACAAATAGTAGAACTCTCCACACTGGAAATTCTTGACCACTCAGTTCATCAATATTAGTTCCTTGAACAAGCTCGAACCTCAATGATGAAAACTGGTATGGGAAACGCTTCTTCAAACCGCAAAAAATCAAATGTAGCCACTCTCTCAGCGGTTTTGAAGTGTGCTTCATCTTTTCGTCGCCCATGATGTTCTTGTAAAGACGCAAGATATCATCAACATTCATAAGCTCTGAAATTAGAGGCGACGTAAGAAGTCGTTCAATAAACTCTTGCGTAGTCCGGATTCCATCAAGATTGATTCCGAGTTTTTTCAGAAAATCATCAAATGAATCAACATTGATTCGTATATCACAGCATCCATGTTTCAACCAAATGCCAGAATTTGTAATTTTGAAATAATGACTCAACAAAAGCCCAAGAAAAAATCCTGAGCAATTGGATTCATACGCCTTCTGAAACTCAGTCGCGATTTTGATTTCCAGCTCAATGTAATAGTTGGCTGGAACTGAACCTTCTGTAAGATCGAAGTTTGGCATGATTGCTTCACCGGAAAATTTCTGACAAAGCACATCTAGATAAATCCTGAACGTATTATCATTTGACTTATCTGTGGAATCTTTGACAAATCCAAGCGTAGTCAATATCGCGATGATATGTTTAACTTGTTCCGCATCAAGGACATACAAATCCATATCACCACGACAAACATGATTTTTGGAACCATTCTCCAAATGTTCAACAAAAGAACACATCGAAACTCCGAAACGAATCAGAAGTTGTTTCAACAAGTTGAAGATTGGTTGCGGGATACGAACTTTAATTCCTCCAACACGAATTTCCATCTGTTCTGCGGGGTCTTCAAGACAAAACCGGTCAGGGTACGCAGACACATGCTGTCCCAGTAGTTGTGTGAACTCAGTTGTTGTTTCATCATCCGCTGTTGGAACATACTTGAATTGACGGAATGAAACATTTTCAAGATGTGTAATTTCAGCCGGTAATCCGAATATTTCATCGAATGTATGGACGCAAATTCCATCAAGGCTAACATTCCATTTTCCATTTTCAAGATGGAACGTGTATTGTTTCTGATTTCCCACCGGAGTTGGAGTATCACCTTTTTTCTTGGTAATACGGTTCATTGGAACAATTGTTCCAATCCCATTTCCAAAAATATTAGTTTGTCCATCCGATGAAACAATGGAAACAATATAAATTATTCCATTTCCAAAATCAATATATGTGATTATAGAATTATTTAGCGCTTTTGGCGCTGGGTCTTTTTTTTCTGTTTGAGACATTTTTCTGTTAAATAACTATTTTTTTACCTGATATTACTTTCAATTTTTATAAATAATTTGTGGAAATTCCACAAATTACAAACCCCGATGATACGGAATATATCCTTCGCCAAGTGCCGGATGTATCTCAACTTTCTGCCGGTCTGCTTCAATCAACCTGTCCAATTCAGTATGAAACATCGCAGTGTCCTTATCAGACGCACATTTGTGAAGTTCATATAAAAATTGGTCAAATATGACACCAGAACTTGACTTTCCAGCAAGACTTTCATACTGAATCAGTGTTTCAAATGAAGTAATTTTAGTTCCATCTGTGTCAATTACATCAAAATGAATACCATCGTCAGTCGAAACCGTATATGTGGAATGATACTCTTTTATCAATCGTTTTCCTCGGTATGTGTATGATGAAATCATATTCAATTTATCGTATTGACAAAGACCATACATAATGTGGTACTTCATCCCAACTGAATAATTTTTATTCAACAAATTAAAATCTAGAATTGTCAAAATGACTATTTCATCTTCAATTTTAGCAAAAATGATAACGATAGACTTATTCAGATTTTTCATTTCTCGATGTATCGCTTTTTCTTCTTCTATAATACGCTCTTGACGCTCAGTCCTTTTTTTCGTTCGCTTATCATTACAAGCATTAATTGATACTTGATTATATGCTCTTGTATCTGTGTAGAACCTATAAAATTTTTCTTTTTTATTTGAAAGTATTCCTGACATTTTTGAATGTGTTAGGTGTATAAATAACTATTTTTCTACCCGATATTACCATCAATTTTTATAAATAATTTACATCATCTGACCACGCCCGATGATTACTGCATTGAAACAAGTATATCCAGAGCTTTCTGAATATCCCGACAATATGCCTGTAAAACATTGACAATGTCGCACGGTTTCAGCTTTTCATTCGTGAACCGCGACGAATTTTCGTCCCATAATCGCTCAAATTCTGAATGATAATTCACGCCTGAGTGATGCTGGTCATAACATTCATACCAGTGCGATATGATTTCTCGAACGATTGAAACGGATGCCCGTTTGAAGTCGATTCGGATGTCGATACGACCCGGACGGAGCGCGGCCGGATCAATTTTCTCAACATGATTCGTCGAAGCAATAAATATCCTCCCATCCGCATTCGAAATTCCGTCCAGTATATTCAATAAATAGCTCAGCGTTATTTCGCGTCCGGACTTCGCTTTCGGTCCCATCGGATTCTCCGACGCGGTCGTAATTGCCATCATAATCGCTTTGGCCTCCTCCGACTTGAATGAGTTAAATTGCTCTTTCAAATCCTTCTTCGGTTCTTCCGCTGTCCTCTTTTTGATTACATCAAAATTCATACAATCAATGTCCTCCGCAACAAGAATGACGTCCTCTGGACCCATACCCCTATTATCGTATTCGACGCAATTGAAGCAACCCTCCAAATCATCAATATCGCCCATTCGGTCGAATCGGACGTCTTTGATGCTCCGTCCGAATAAGTTCGCAATCGCGCGAATGATGCTCGTCTTTCCAGTTCCCGGCTCCCCCGTAAGAACAATCCCTATCTTCCAAGGCTTCCCCAACATTTTATAGAACTCGCGTTCTTTCATGAAATCATTCAACCTTTGAAGAACATCGGCTTTCCCTTCGAAAAAAATATTATCAAATGTTGTAGAAGATTTAAACACACTGACCTTCCAACTGAGTAATTTCGAGTCAGTGTTAATTCCATCAAACTGAAAAATATACTTGTGTTGAGACAACATTTGCTTCTGATTCTTTTCGTATTCATCAGTTATTTGCTCAACATATTTGTGTAGTTCGCTACAATTCAGTTTCGATGATTTAATCTGAATATTGTATTCCTGCTTCTTCATAGAGGTCGTCTTGTTCTTTTCTCCACTTTCGACGTTGTCATTGAATGACTCAATCTCACAGTAAATATCCTTATCAATCATAAACATTCCATTTTGACTAACAATAAATGAAAACTCGTCTTTTTTAGTGATAGTGTTGTCATCATTAAAACGCGTTGTATCTCGAATTTGTAATTCCTCAATTTGTCGAATTTGATTCTTTCCTGTATTGTTATTAAGGGAAACTATCATTTTTTCTAAAATAGCGCGAAAACGCATACTGAAATCGCATCGGGAGCGCATATATTTCATTTCGAGATACCTGCTTCCAGAAATTGATATCGTATTCCATTTTTTGAAAATGTGGCGTATTTTACTGAAATTGATTCGAAGATTGAATGTTCCAATGTTGGACATCAATTTTGCGACCAATGTTGAAATCATTGTAATGAAAATCATTTGGATAACACTATCTAGCATTGGATTATCTGTCTTAAATTTGGACAATACATTGTATTGTAGTGTTGTTTTAAGAGCTTCTTTTGTTTCATCTATACCTATAACCATTTTTATTAAGCATTAATCTGCTACTATTTTTATATTCAATTTTTACAAAAATTGATGGTAATCTGAGAACAAAATAATGAATATTTAGCTTTTCAAGATGCCACGCGCAAAGAAAAACCCCAATAATTTATATTCTACAAAAAACAAATATAAATGTCTTAAATAATTAAAATATTCCAAAAAAATTCTTTCTCTTTTGGCCTCTGGAAAAATAACACGCCAAGAAGAATTGATACTTTTAAGAAGTCTTTTAATGTATTTGATGAATGTTTATTCGCGAATTACAACTCCATCAATTCCGATTGAGCATTTCTTAAATCAATTGAAGATTCATCTTCTCATTGCGCAAATGAATTTTTCGAACATCAAAATTCATATTGAAGCAATCAACACAATGACATTCGATACTTCAACATTTGATGGAATGAGTCGTTCTGCGATTGAATTGTTTCAACAGTGTTCGATGATTGAATCTCTCATTACTAAAATTGAGTCGTCTTTTGAAATGATTTACATAATTCTTAAACAAATTACACTGGAATCACATCAAATATTAGTCGCATCAATTCAAGCTTTTAGAGACACATTCGATCAATTTGTCCATGAATTTGCGTCAAAAAAAGAAGGAATCATGAATTTTCTGAATTCAGCAAATGAACATATTGAATTGATGATTCGCAGTTCAGAAACAGTATCAAGTTTAGAATTAAAGATTCAAAATGTCGGTAGTACTCTATTAACTGCTTCATCAAATAAGATATCTATGGAATCTTTTCTGACTGGTCTTAAAACTAAAGAGACCAAAAATAATATGAAGACATTATTTCTGACTGATTCAATGAAGAGACTGATTGAAGAATATGTCCGGACCCAACATGAGAGACAAATTGAATGTCCGACTCCGGATATTGACTCGATACTTCGCAAGATGTCATCGATTTCTCCGCAATTTGAGCTCTATCGTCAATCTGATGAATCTCAAACTGCGAGAACATATGAACAGAACATGTTTGACTCACGAATGAAGAAAGGTCTTGATATGATACACAATATGATTACGAATCACAACACACAAGGCCTTCTCAAAGTCTGCGCATATCTGACTGTTTTGCTCAATCGTTGCTACAAACACCTTCCTTAAAATCCAACAAAATGGATTTTTATAAATTTTGAATGAAATACTGCTTTATAACTTTCCGCATTAACCACTTCATAAATTAAGTTTCTCTCCAAAATCGATTCCAATCATTTTTTTTTATAGAACATGATGTAAATTGTTCAGTTGGACATCTTATTTCAATATTATTAAATTTTATTGATACATTATTTCCATCTCCAGAAGTAGTATCAGAATGACCTAATAATATTAATTTATCACTTTCAATCGTTCCATATTTTATATTTTGACCATAACATTTTTTAGAATATCGTTTAATTTTATTAGCAAAAGCATAAATTAAATATGTTATAAAAAACCAAGTCGCACTACCATTTTGTGTATTCATATGTAAATATATTTTTCCATTATATTTTGATTTATAATTTGGTAAATTATCTAAATTTAATTTTTTAAAATCATCATAATTTGGACTATTTTTATTTTCTTCTTCCCAACAATCCCATTCAAGTACTTGTTTATTCTCTAATATTTTTTTAATATTCTTCATCCAGCTTTCTTTTCTTCCTACTAAACATTTTATTATTATATGAGCTGGAACAATATCTCCACCTACATTATTATTCAAATGAAAATGAATAGTTTTATATTTATCTCTATTTTTTATCAAACGATCCATTTCTATTTTAAGGTTTTTATAATTATCATTAACTGAAAAATCTTCTAAATAGAAATGATTATCTTTTTTTATTATATCTTTATGAATAATATTATTCCAAGGTAAATAATAATTTTTTTTATCAGTATCAGTATACTCTACTTTATATTCAATTATTTCCCCAGTTTTTTCATTTTTTATTACCAATTTTTTAATATTGAGAATATCTATATAATTGTATGAATGAAGATAATAAATAAATTTTGTTTGATTTATAGATGGATTAAATGATTTATTTAACAATGATACATATAATAATATATATTTTTCCCAGTCAAATATCTTTGTTGTTATAACTTTTACGATTTGATAATTTTTATATTCTCCATTCAGAATAACTCCATCTATATCTATATTTATTGTTAAAACCCGTTTATAATCATTACTTATAATCTGAAAATGAGATAAAGTATTTATTTTATCAAATGATATTTTGACTGGATAATATTTTGACAATATATGATTTGTTTTTTCAATTAATTTTTTATATAACATTTTTATATAAATAATACAATATTTAATTTTTTATAAATTTTGAATGAAATACTGCTTTATAACTTTACGCATTTTTATGATATCAACAACTTCGCGAATAGGCTTCTTGTAATGGTCCTCCAACTGTTTGACAATATCATCAATCATTTCAACAATCGGCGATAGCCAAACCGCAATCATTTCCTCATCGAACTTCGACTCGCGCATGTATTCCTCCATATAAAATTTGAGTTCGACCTGATAATTCAGCGAATCCGATGGAATGCGCTCTTTATGAAGCTTATTCTTTATCTGCTTAATTTTCGCCAGAATAGTATCGTTGAGCGATGGGGAATAGACAATATCTTTATAGAAACCGGCCAAACTCGAAATATATGCCTCTATCCTCCCCGTAAAGCAGACCTTCTTCGATTTCTGGATTTCGTCCTCTAATACGAATACGAGGTCGCTTCCATACTGAATAACCCGATTGTGAATATATGGGAATAACTCGCGAAATTTATAGGTTTTCCCTCCGACAGTCAGTTCTTCATCAATGAACTCGCGCAATATATCAATAGTATCCTCAATCTTAAAAGTTTCTTTCAATACACCACAGCATTCATCGAATGAAATCGCTGGAAGCTCATCCGTCTGAACTATCAATTCAATACACTTCAATATATCACCCCTTATTTTAATGTCGTGGGCGTTTTGAGCGTCGTCATAGACCGATTTCATCTCATCACCCGTCTGTGAATAAATCTCCTTCAAGTTAATCTCTTTCTCGACATGTGTTTTATGGAACTGATTATCGATCCATCGCAGTGCCTCGAATGAGATTTCAACTGTATCATTCCCCTCATAATTCAACTTTTTCAACTCATTACAACCCATGACTGTATCGCATAAGGACTCTAACACATTATGACTAACATCCAGCTCCAAAAGAGAAGCCGGATAATTGGTAATCGTTTTTATTTTATTATTGCTAACATCCAGCTCTTTCAAATTGGCTGGTAGCTCCGGAATCTCTTCTAAACGATTGTCCATTAATCGAATGACTTCTATATTCGCTGGAAATACATTCCCTGTTATTTCTTTGAGCTGGTTCCCTGATAAATCTAAGAAGCGCAAGTTGTCTTTTAAGCGGTCAAACCGGAAGTAGTAAATGTGGTTATATGACAGGTTCAATTTTTCTAAATTGGGTAATTCTTGGTCGAACCACTTAATTGTATTAAATGATGCGTTCAATATTTTAAGTGTTTCCGGAAGTTTGGGGATGTATTTTACTGTATTATTCGAAACATTTAGCGCAATCAGTTGCTTCGGTATATTATCGGAAATGAAATCGAGTTTATTAAAAGATGCGTTAAATATTTTGAGGTCCGCCGGTAGGGAATAATCGTGGCTCGACCCTTTATAAAAAGCGTATATTGAATTATAACTCATATCAAAATAATTGATTGTGTCGGGAAGTGTGAATATATTTGTATTAAAATCCTCATCAATCCATGATAATTCGGACAGATTACAATATTTAAAATTAATAATTATATGGTTCGGTTTTATAACGGCCGGATTCGGTAAAAAATTATCATATAATTTAAATGTGTATTCTTTCATTTATAAATATAATATTATTATATAGTAATTAGAACGAATGGACGCGAATATTATTTGGAAAATTTTACTTGTTCTACAACCATTCGCGGGAACATTTATTGTAAATGCGTTAGGAGGTAATCTTTCTGAAAAGAACCGGATATGGTATAGCAAATTGAAACAATCGCCTCTAACTCCTCCACCAATTGTTTTTCCAATTGCTTGGACTATTTTATACTTACTAATTGGTTTGTCGGCGATGTTTTATTTAGAGCATCCGACATTCCTGACTCAATACTTTGGTCCATATGAGGTCCAATTGCTACTTAACTTTTTGTGGTCGGTCGTTTTTTTCAAATTACAAAAGCCACTTATCGCACTCATCATAAATTTTATCATGATTGGACTAACTGCTTATTTGCTGTGGCTCAGTTGGAAAAACTCAATGATATCATTCTGGTTGCTTGTTCCGTATGCTCTATGGATAACTTTCGCGTTTTATCTAAATTTCTATATTGTTATAAAGTCAAAAACACGTTAATGTTTTCAGTTTTTCTCAAAATTTTGCGAACAAACCTCTATCACTTTTCGGTTATATTCCTCGCGATTCGATGTATATTGCCTTGCTGCTTCTCTATTGAGGGGACTCGCTGGATTTGGGTCATTCAGGAGACTGCTAATACTAACCAACACAGATGATAATTTCAGAGCGGGAGACCATTGATTCTTTAATATGTCCAAGCATATATTTCCATTTGTGTCAACATTTGGATGCCAAATGTTAGCTGTAAAGGAAACTTGTGGAGCAGAAAAAGGATAATTATCCGGTAATGTGATGTTAAGCGTCAACTTAAATCTATGATACGAAGTTCCTTCTGGTCCAATTATGGAAGCCCACCATTTTTTTTTATCAGATGGGTCTTTAAGTCCCCATTGAATATTTGGATCCTTGTTTGTAGCTTCTGTAATTTCTAGTTGAATACGTTTTTCGTTCATTTTTAGTTATGAAAAATAAATGTATAATTTATTTCAATTTTTTCACGATTCGACCAATCGTACCATCTTCCAAGCGAACTTTGTGTCCGCGCGAATGATATTTTTTCTTAGTTAGGACATCCTTTATAATTCCAACCTTCGTTATTTTGCTTTTATATGGTTTTATGATAATTTCCACTTTATCTCCTTTTTTAGGAAGCAGTATCTGAGTTTTTGGAATAGATTTTCCTCCATTTTTCGACTTCCCGTCCATACTACATATAGAGACCATTATTTTCGAAATATAGTTTTAATAATGGGATATACTTCTTTTTCATTTTATCAAAGTTCAATTTATTTTCTTTGACTTCAAAATACTTGCGAAATTGAGTCATATTTTGTATATGTTCTTCCCGAATTTCGACATCTTTATATCTGATTAATTGTAAGGCTTCAAGCGGTAAGCTATTTTTATTCAATTGATTTAGAAGAAGATGATATAAATATTCACTATATCCATATGAAAAAAGACAATCATCTAAACTTTTCTGAATTACTCCATAAGCAACTAAATATGCTGGTTTTTTATCAATTTCCTCAAAAATATTTGCATCCTCTTTGGATTTTAGATGGAAGATAAGCATTTTACCAAAGTTCGCTATTAAAACAGTTAAGACATACCATACTGGCTTTTTATCATTGAAAGCCTCCTCCGCAAATAAAAACATGTTATTTAGGTCAGGGTCCTGACTATCGCGAAAATTATCAAATATTTCGCCAAATTCAATAAAAAATTTAGGTTTGTTAAATCTTTGTCTCATTTCTAAAACGAAATTTAATGATTGTTTTTCATTATTCATAATTATAAAAATATTATTATAATTATATCATGCCGTGCAGTTGTGGAGGAATGCGTCGCTCAGGTATAGCCCCGAGCAATATCGCAATTAGACAAAAACAGCTAACACCAGTTTACACACCACCAGCCCCAGCGCCAGTGCAAATACAACGACCTACACAACCTCAGCCTCAAACACAACCCGCCCAATTTCAATCAAATCGCCCTAACTTTTCTGGTAATTTACCTCGTCGTAAATAATTATTCTTTTTCATACTTTAAAGTAATATCAGATACTTTATTCTTTCTATTAGTTAAAAATCCACACAAAACCCGATTCGTTCCCGTTAGCCGGATTCTCCCTTCCCAATATACTCCCTCTTTAATAAAAAGTTGAGAATGTTTAAGGAAATCTTTCATTCCGGGAATACTTGCTATAATTCCTAAATCAGCCAATTGATTCAGTAGGGTCTTAATTTCAGTGCGTCGCTCATCTTCCGTTTTAAAATAGTCAGGTTTAATCTCTAAATGTTTCCTCTTCTTTTTTTGAACAGGTTCTTCTTTTAAAGCCGGTTCTTCTTTTGGACTCTCATTTTCAATGACAACATAATCTTCTGTATCACTCATAATTATATAATTATAAATTCTTTTATATTATTTTTCTCGTATTTTATTGTATAAAATAATATTACAATTAAATTATGTCAGTCGAAATAGAAGAAATTGAAAACTTCGTTATTTGCGATGATGTTGATTTTGAAATAATAAAATATGTTGATAAAATTCTAAAATATAATCAAGAAATTCAAAAAGATATATTACATCAAATAGTAAAATATGCTGTTGAATATCGTTATAAAAAAGAAAAATTAGAAAAAGAATTCGAAGAAGAACAGCATAAATATAATACAGTCTATGATACTAATGTTATTCTTATAAATCAATTGAATTGCGCAGAAAGAGCAAATAATACTTTATCATTCTTCAATCAATCAATTATTGATGAAAAACAATCAAAAAGAAATTTCATTAAGAAAGTAATGAAATATGGGTTTTTATTAAGTTCCGTTGCCGGAGTTGCTGGATACTATTATGTATCTAAAAAGTCGTAATCCCAATCATTCGCGCGATAAAGCCCATTATTCTGTATTTTTTGCTCCTGATAATGACCAATAAAACCAATTGTCCTTGCTAAAATGAAGAATCCATTCAGGAAATGGACTTTTGATATATCCACTTTATAATGTAATAGCAAGTCTATTAAACAGGCCCCAATTGCGCCATCCACATTTAATATTAGATTCGACTTCTTTTCTAATGTTATACGCTCGACTTCAATAGCATATCTGAGAACATTCCATTCCGGAAATGAAGATGCCACGTATTTTTTAATTACTTCCACACGCCTGTCTGGATTAAACTTCGATTTTATCCGATGACCAATCCCCATAATGTATTTACCAGACGTTTTCATTCTTTCAACAAAATCAGCTGGTTTCTCTTTGGATTTGTAGGCTTCATAGAAATCCTTTCCTGCGTCTTCAATCGCGCCACCAAATCGTGGTCCGATTGTTAGGATTCCTGATGCGACCGACTCCGTAATATTTTTTCCGGCTCTTGCGGTTATTATTGTGGTCTGCGCTCCACTTACGGCGGGGCCATGGTCCGCCATAATGGCCAATATTTTTTCGATGAATTTGGAGGCCCAATTATCGAGGCGAATATTCAGCCAGATAAGGCCAATTGTATAACCGAGCGAGTTATCTTTTTCAATGATTTGGTCAATCGGGTCCGAACGGTATTTTAGGTCATTACGTTCGTCAGTTATTCCAGAACTAAAATTGGGGACATTTCTAATGAGGCCGTTGGCGATAGCTTCTGACAAATCGATAGGAACATTTCGGCCATCCGTCTTGTCAGTAGCTCTCTTATATTTCTGGATATATCTTCCAATTTGCTCAAATGTTTCCGGAACGATGAAGCCCGACTTTCTCATAAAGTAATTCTTGTAAGAAGCGTCTTCATAGATGGATAGAGACGATGACCCAGCGTGTCCGAACTCAATTTTCTTATCGAATTTGTCATTGCTCGTCCCGCTACACCATGCAATGATAGGTTTCGTTTGAGCAATATTAGTAGCCTCCAATTCCTCAATACCACCCGACTCCCCAATCATAATAATTACTCGAATCTTATCATCCACCATATAGTAATTAACCAAATCTATGAAACGGACGCCGTGATAACGGTCCCCACCAATGGAGACCGCCTCCCCAACAACGAGCCCGAGCCTCTCAACATAATTAATCATTTCATTCAGCAAACCCCCAGATTTCGTTATAATTGCGACATAGCCCTCCGTAGCTAAATTACAGCGCTGAATATTGTCCATAAGGCCACCCACACTTCCAATGCGTCTGCCATTAATTCCGGATTTAATCGCCCCAACGGATGAAGGTCCTAATAAGGTTTTACCGCGGATTCGCAAATAGTCGGCTAATTCGAGAGTGGTCGCCTCCGGTAGGCCCTCCGCAATAATATAGAACATTCGGATGGCTGGGATATCAGCGAACTTCTTAGTCGATTGAATACAACTGCGAATTGATAAATAATTATATACGGCGACTGTGCTCCCTTCTGGAATTGCGATTGCGTTTATGTTTGATGTAATAAGGATTTTTATTTTTTGGCGACCCCAGAAGTAGTTTTTATAAGTATCCTTTTTAACATATGGGTCATATACTCCTAACACAGACCCCTTTTCTTTCCCGATATAATAATCATAATCGAGAATGCGTTGTATAATTGTCGCATTATGACCAATGAAGATTATATAATCATTCCAGAGCGCAATTTCCCGAGGGGAATCCGTAAGGGATACATCTTCAATTATATATTCCGGAAGTTGAACATTCGTCATGGAAAGCGCCATAGATACAATTTCGGTAATCGGGATTTCGCTTCCATAGACGTGGTTATCAATTGAGAGCTCTTCAAGCGTATCCCGTAGCAAACGCAATCCCTCCTTTTCACCGACACCTCCACGCCTTACCCAAACAGAGACATTCTGGGACTTAAATTGGGCCGAAAACTTTTTAATCGCGCGTATGATTCCTTTGAATGTTTTCGCAACATCTGTAAAATTGGATATCCCACCTCCAATAAATAAGATTCTATCATCTTTATCTACTTCAAACCAATTCTCAAAAAATAGGGAACAATATTGATAAAGCTCGTCCTCAGTTGGATTTCCACTGTATTCTCCGTAATTATATAACTCATTCGCATATCCAGAATTCACGATTGCGTCCGTATATAAAACGGAGGCGCCTCCACCTGCGACCAGAGTCGCAATTTTTCCGGATGGATTAATGATTTTCAATTTAAGACTCGCATTCGAGGCCTCGTCTAATACCGCAATTTTTTTTTCGACTTCTACGGAGGCGCTTTCCTCTTTATGGGAAGCATCATAATATTGGCGATGCTCATCTTTCCAGAAAGATAGACCACAACTATCAAATTCGACTGCGAAATCAATGGGTAAAAATCCAGTATCGGTTAATATAAGAGGATTAACTTCGAGACTATGACAGTATAATGAATCGAACATCGCATCTAATTGGTAAATGACGCTAGACTCTTCATAATCTTTAATAGAATCTGTAATTATTGCGTTTTTGTATGGGTCATCGCAATTTATCCCTCCATTTTCATTAAATATATATCGCTTCTTATTGTTATGATACTGAATACAAAAGTATTTTTCTTCAATAATATTGAATGTTTTTTCGAGAATGAAATGAGAATATTTTTGATTTTCCTCCATAAACGCGATTATTTTATCTACATCATTCGTTTTTTTGACTAATCCATTCTTACCACGACGCTTAACAAATTCATCAACTTTTATTATTATATCATTGTGTATTTTTATAAAATTGGAAATTATAGATTTGGGAGTATTGCGATTTATTTCAATTATTGGAAAATCGGGATTGAAAATCTTTTTAGCACAGTATTCAGTTAATTTCCTATAAAAAGGCATGTTATATATTAGATATTATTTTTGTTGAAGATTGCGAAAAAGTAATCTTTCATCGTTCCTTTTGGGGGTGTCTTATTACATACGACTGTATCGAAAATAAATGTTTTCCAACTAAACATTTTTTTATATTCATATTTCTTTTCTCCATAATATAATAAAAATCCAACTATTGTTATAACAATTGATAATATGAATAATATTAGTGTAATTATATCATACGTTTTTTTATAATGTTTATAATGTTTATCAGGTTTATCAGGTTTATCAGGTTTATCAGGTTTATCAGGTTTATCAGGTTTATCAGGTTTATCAGGTTTATTATGTTCATAATATTGAACATATGTGTATAAAATAAATAGTATAATTACCAAAGTAATAAAAAAATATATATGCATTTTAGTCATACATATTAACCATATATAAAGTAGTACAGATATTCCAAATAGTAATAATATATTTTTATTTTTTATTAGATTTTCATTTGATAATATCATCGATACAAATAATATAAAAAAAGCAAGAATGTACTTACAATATATATTACTTTCAAATAATTTTTGTAATCCACAAGGAAACATTTTTCCAATATATTCACCTGATATAGCAATCATCATCAAGAATATTCCATTTAATCCATTTTTTATATAATTAAAGTCTAACATATTATATCTATACAAAAAAATTGAATAATAACAGTATAAATAATACTCGCTATATATTACAATGGGAATCCCACAATTTTTTAATTGGCTTACACGGAAATACAATGAAGACATCATATGTCATTTCGAAAATCCGGACCATCTATTCTTTGATTTCAATGGAATCGTTTATCAATGCTACGCCCGTCTAAATTACGACGTTCTAATCAAAAAGTCTCTACATGAGCGCCAAAATCACCTTATTTACGATGTCATTCGCTATACGCGCCATGTAATAAATACGGCGAATCCATCAAAAACCGTCGGTTTTTTCATGGATGGGCCGGTCCCTATGGCCAAAATGCACCAACAGCGTCTTCGCAGATACAAAGGTCCCGTCATGAAAGAATGGGAGAACGATATTAAAAAGAAATATGGCGTTTTCAAGGAGGAGTTGCTGGATACGAATCAGATAACACCCGGAACGCTCTTTATGAACGCTCTCTCGGACGCTATCCAAAACGCAATTAAATCCAACTATTTTGGGAAGCCGGTCGTTTTCTTAAATGATGCGAATGTCGCCGGAGAGGGAGAACACAAGATTATGAACCACATTCGCGCGACGAATATTCCACCAAAGGAGTCTATCTGTATTTACGGAATGGACGCTGACCTCATTATGTTATCTCTCTCATTGAAGAGGCGCGGAGTTATGTTAATTCGGGAAAACGCGCACATACGTGAAAACAAATCGGGCCCCGAATTTTTGTTCGTGAATATTGAGAAATTGAGCGGGCTAATTCAGAAGGAAATGAGTGCTGGGTTGGCGGGGGTCTCGTATAATGCGGATAACCTGATATCGGACTATGTGTTTCTCGGATTCTTCCTTGGGAACGATTTTCTACACCATATCCCGTCGCTCAGTATTCAAAATAACGGCGTGGATTTCATGATTGGGGTCTATTCCCGATGTTTCTCGAAAATAAAGGACCATCTTTTATTGAAGGATGTGGCTGGAAAAACGGTCATAAACCATCGGTTTTTGGCGGAAATATTCGAGGCGCTTGCGAGAAGCGAGGAATCGAACCTTCTTTTCTTACAGAAGCGAAAACGCATCCCGAGGCCTCCGAATTTCGACGACCACTACGCAGAGGACAAATGGAAATGGGACCGCGTTCCGTTCAATCCATTATTCAAAGACTGCTATTCTGTAATGGACTATACGCAAAAAGATTGGAAGAAGAAATATTACGATGTTCTACTGGAAGCGCCGGATATTGAAGAAATTTGTAAGAATTACTTCGATGGGTTGGTATTCGTAGTGCGTTATTATTTCGACGGAGAAGTGTGCTGGAATTGGTATAATCCATACCATTACTGTCCATTTGCCAGTGATTTGAACGCGTATTTGAAGAGAGTCAAGGATATTAATGGAATCGCGCTCGAACGCGGGACGCCGTTTCATCCTTTTGAACAATTGATGATGGTATTACCGAAGGGGTCAGCGAGTATTTTGCCGAAGTGTTTGGAGACTGAGATGAAAAGTAAGGAACTCGAAATGTATTATCCGGCGACATTCGAGTGGGTCGCATGGGAGAAGTTCATGCTTTACTCAATTGAGCCGAATCTTCCATTGATATCGGTTGATGCTATTAGGGCGGTAGTCGCAAGAAATAAGAAAAAGTTGGATGCGCACGCGAAAAAACAGGAGAAGGATATTGTCAAAGTTGCGAAGGAAATTGTCGATTTGTAAAAATCGATGGTAAATAAAGATGATTTTTATGTTATAAAAAATGACTTCATTTAAAAAAAAATCATTTTCATGTATCAATTGCGCAATAGAGCAGATTGTTGCCAATATTATAGCAAAAGGTCGGTGTTCTTTTGCGACTATCTCAAATGATACTTTTTGGAAAAGAACTCCAAGAGGAGAAGAAATCGCCAGATTCTTCGGAGAAATGACCCATCACGAAAAAATTGAGTTTATTGGTTTATTTGACATTTTCTTTGTTAGATATCACAATGGAATCAACGCATTCATCTCGATGACTGCGGACCCATCAAGTCGAAATTTTGAGCACACTGTCAGGATTTCCATTTCGAAGGGCTATAAGCAATTCACGGAAAGATGTTCTGGACGGGCGACGCCGTTAGGCGATTTGAGGAGCTCAATTGGTTCAACACCTGTTCAACGGGATGGTTTTTCAACTTCTCCTGCTGGATTTCAAGGTTCAAGTGTTGAAAGTGATTTTCAACAACGTTTTTCAACTTTTGGGCCATTTCAAGGCTTTGGAGCAGGACCGGCGATACAACCAGTTTCTCCATTCCAAGAATTTGCGAGTGGATTTTCACGGTTCAATACGCAACAACCGTCATTTGGAGGCCAAACTGATCTTTTTACTTCACAAGCGAATTTTATTCCGGTTCAACCAACGAATGAACCTATCAATCGAAAAGGAACAATATTCGCAATCAAAAAAGGACGCGTTTGTTGTGTTGAAATTCAATCTGATTGCTCATCTGGACCATCATCTTCTTCAACTGTCGGAATCGCAAAATCGCCAAAGGAAAAAACTCCTGTTTCAACAACAGTTGCAAATTTGGAGAAGAAAATTGCGCTTTTGGAGAGCGGGAATCCGATAGAAGGAAGTTTGAGTCGTTTGGATCTTCAAGTTGCCAGAGCAAAATTGAAAAAAATACAAAACTCGTTGTAATGACGGGATTTTTTCAGTTTTGTAAAACAAAATGTTATAAATTATAAAAATTGATGGTTATTTTGAGTAAAATTATTATGATTTTATCAAAATGAAACCTCATTTGTTCAATTTAACACAGTTTAAAGATACGACTTTCTGTATTCCACTGCAATTTCGAGAATCAGAGACATCTATAAGAAATTACAAAATTCTGATGATGATTTATCAGACTGTTTTCCGAGATTCAAACGATATAATGCAATTCTTTGATAAAATTCAGAATTTGACAATTCCTGAACCACTATTGAGAATTCAGTACAAAAATTACGATGTTATTATGACATTTGTGAAGAAATTTCAAGACTTAACCGATTCTGAAAATGTATTGAAGTCCAAAGTAATTCAATTCAAGGAAGAAATTCTGAATTGCCGACGACAATATATACTCAAAAAATGGCGACCGGAAGATTCAGAACGTCTCCACAATGAGATGACCATGGCTTTTTCTGATTTATTTAGAAAACATTATGAAATTGGAGAGTTGTGGAGAAAAGTCAAGGCTTTACGTAGATGAAATATTTGCGCGACAACCGCTTTTATAAATTGTAAAAATTGATGGGTAAATTTTACAAAATCTGTATGGTATTGTTAATCAACATTTATCAAATGCCAATTTCTAGCATTAAATATCACGCATTAGAGTCATTTATGGAACGAGAAGCTATGAATAAGCATTCTAAATCAACCAAAGTAAATATTCAGGAAGCGATTGATGATTTATCAAGGTCTTCGACTGGATACAGTACTGGGAGTTTTGTTCCACAATTGGTTGAATCTTTTTGGAAACCACCACAAAAACCTCTTGTGCCAGTTCCACATGAAGATGTTCCAGTTGTTCCTCCTACTCTGGAAAAACTTGTTCAATCAAAAGTTTCTACTTTGATGAGAAAACCGGTATCAAGTGATACATTTGCGTCCTGTCTCAAAGTATTGGGATTTCCAGATTCAGTGATTCTGAATCTTCTGACAAAGATGGATCTGGTTTCTGAAAAGAACGGGAAACAGATAGTTCAACGAACCAATATGGGTGCGTTTGTCAAGGCTCTTGTCCTTATGAAGGAAAGAGTTGATTTTTTCCTCGCGGTCATCGAGAGATTACGTCGCGGTTCCATTGTTTGGAAAAACGTTCGAAATTCAAAAAACAGTCAGTATATCCATACAGCCCTCTCGAAGGATGAACTCAAAAGGTTATTCCTGCTTTTCGGAAGTCTTGGATTTAATTCAGGACTAGACGAACTGTCTCTTCCAGTGTCTTGGATGTCTTTGTTGATGGTGGACTGTTCTAGTAATGTCTGGAATGCGGTTTCACAATGGGACTGGGACCTTCCACTTCCTCAAAAGAAGCGCGGTCGTGATGATGAACCCCCTCCAAATGTGGTCGAAAAACGCACGTTTTCTGATAACGACCTCATAAATACGGTTGTCCATCGATTGATGTCTTCTCTTTTGGCTACCCAAGGAGTTGGAGAAATTTCTCTATGCGACTTCTTTTGGACCGCTTTTTTGGATCTGAGTCCGGAGCATCTTCGTCAAATGATGCTATTCTTGTCAAATAATGACAATCTGTGGCGTCTTCACAGAATCTTCATGGAGGTTCCGAAATTGATTGTCAATTTTCGGAATGATGATGTTTATCTCTCCATTGGAGATGGATTCACGTTTCTTTCCATCGATATACCACTGGTTATCGAACATTTCGAGAGACTTTTTCTTGAAGCCATTATGATGCGCCAAAGCGCTTGTCAGGAATTGCATCAAAAAAGTCTGGAAAAGGAAGTCAGAGAAGCGCAAGAAAGACAGCGCAATGAGCATTTCATAACCGCACTTCGGACTCTTTGGAAGACAAAGGACATAAATGTTTTCTTCAAAGAATTGGTCGCAGTATGCCCAGAGTTCAACTCTTTTACGACAAACTGGCGTCTTCTCGAAGTTGTCGTTTATGATTTCATGAAACGGACATACAATGCTACGACTCGCGCTTATCACAATTGCGAACCATGTGATAACCCTCTTAAATATTTTCTTGAAGACGCGATTAGTTGCGGGGTTTTCTCTCCAATAGCTCCATCTCATGAACGTATAAGAGTCTGTAAGTATAGCTTAGACAGCTGTCCATTTGGCTCAAATTGTTCTGCGGCTCATCAAGCCATTGTTTCTTTTGGGTGGAATAAAGAGTATTTTTGGGGCAAGTGTTGCAAGGAATACTCGGAAATAAGGGTATGCCGAAATCATCTATGTACGTATGCTCATATTACAGGAGATGAATTCAATCGTGCCATTGTGAATGGCGCGAAAGATTCAATCCTGATGAGGATTCATCTTCTCGCACAAACTTCTCTCAAAAGAGTAAATAATGTTTAGACTCTAGATCTGAAGATCTGAAGATAAAATATATTATAAATTTTAATCTAATAAACAATATGTGGAAACTATTGTTTATTTTTATTTTATTACTGATACTTCTTATGATATTCCCCTCTAATAAAGGCGCCATAGAAGAATCATTCACGACCCCAGTCGCATTACACATCCCGACAGGAACAAGCCAAGATGGTAAGCCTTTTTTCATAGGTAATTTAGAAAACAAATCAGACCCGCCAATTGTTCCAAGTTGCGGGAAGTATGAATTTAGAAAACCTGAATTTCTCTACGATGGCGTATGGAAACAAGATTATAAAACAGCCGACCGCAATAAGTTCCAAGTCTGTAATTCAATCGTCGCCGACGCAGACTTCCCCCTCAATAAAAAAGGCTACATCTACGCCGGAAATCACTTCTTTGACATACCTAAGCAATTAAAACATCAAATTGTATCTCCACCGGATTGCCCCCGCGATTCCCTCAATGAATATGATATAGAGCCGGTATATATGGAAGAACCAACACAACAAGACGTTTTAGGAATCCAGCCAATGGACAATTTTTTGGACCCATTCCCAAAAGTTCGAACACAATAATCAAAAATCAAAAATTATTTTATTCATAAAAGTAAATGGATTTATTTTATTTAATTATTATAATTGTTGCTTTAGCCGTTTTCTTTTTAGACCGCTCACATTCAATTATAGCCCCACCAACAGAAACTAAAAAAGAGGACTTCACTGATTTCCCATCTGAATCGCTCGGAGTCGATTACTCTGCCCCATCCCCTGACCCAGAAGCAAGTCAAGGCGCAACAAATATTAAGTTCGAAGGAACCCCAAGGTGGTCGAGCGCTTTCTCAAAGTTCGGTCCAACTCCCCCCAATCCACGATGTAATATAACAGTTATGGGCGAAAATTGCTCAAATTACAACTATGATACAACCACAAACAGCTTCCAGTCCATCTGTCAGAAGACCGTGAATACCTACCCGAACAAGCTCTTCCCTGATTATGTAATGGGGCGCTCATTAACCCGTGTCCGCCAGTGTAATAACCTAATCAGTCCATGATTTACAGGCCTCTAATATAGATTCCCTTATTTCATCCGGTATAAAATTGAAATCAATGAGCTTCTGATTATTTTCAAAGAGCTTCCGCTTATCAGTTGTATTCAACCATGATTCAAATTTGTCGCGATTTTGAATCAGTTCCGTAATATCCTTCTCTGACATATTTCCGACAATCGATGGTATATTGTCGCCTTCGTCGCCGCGCAATATTTTACGCATTAACATTTCCTGCGACGTCGTCTCAACTTTCGAGTTAAGGAGCTTGTTTTGAAGGGACCATATGAGAGTTTTATCATTAACGAGCTGTAAATAATCATTATCATTACTTATGATAACAATCAGACGACTCTTATCTTGATTGTATAGTTTATTTGCTAAAACGGCGATTACATCATCCGCCTCTGCGTTGTCCACTTTAACTATTTTGAATCCGTGTATTTTTTCGAGTTCCGGATATAACTTATTATAAATATGCTTAAATATGTTTCCAATGTTATATTTCTTATTTTTATAACTACACGTATTCTTTCGAGTTGCTTTATACTCTGGATAAATCGACATCCTCCATATGGTCTCGCGGGGACAATCGCGAACGATAATCATATTCTCCGGCGGGACCGAATATATCGACTTAAATTTTAATAAACTTTTCATATATGTTTCGTTAAAATACTTCATAAACACCGGATTTTCCGACCAATCATAATCATCATCCTCCTCCTTCTGATAAATATTATTATACCATATTAATGTTGAAAAAAACCGGTGAAACGAAACATAACTACTATCTATTAATAAATATGGCTTTTTTGTATTTCCATTTATTTTTTTTTCATCATTCATAATACTATTGTTAGTATATATTTATATTTAAGCCGTTTTACGTGCGCGGTTATTATTAGGAAGCGCATCTAAAAGTCTTAACAATTCTTTTTCTTCTTTCTTGATATCATTTGAAATAACAGATAATAAATTCTTCTTGTTATTTTTAATAAGATTCTTGATCTTGATACCTTTGTTCGCAAAATTGTCCGCGAAAACTTTCACAAAATTATCGTGTCCCCCAATAAATTTGTCCTCGATAAAAACCATAGGGACCATATCATAGTTATTAATAAACGGTTTCATAATCCGTTTGAAGTCCGCAAATGATTTCGCGATGCCTTTATTAATTAGCTCATCTATATCGTGATATAGGGACCCCCTCACATTTTCGGCAATGTCTTTCATTTTTGCGCAGTATGGACATCCTTTCCTTCCATAAACGGTAATCTTGTTTGTTTTAAGTGGATAAGGAAAGTTGCGGTTCGTCATATAATAATGAATATAAAAAAATTGCGATATATATAAAAATGGAAGACAGTTCTTTTTATCAATATGAAAATGGAATTTATTTTATTACTGGATATCAAGCAAAATATAATGTTTATCATTTGTCATCCTAACATTCGATTTGATGACGATACTTTTATATAGCGCGTTTTATAAAGAATTCTTGATAACATTACTATTTATTATCGCCGGATTTTACGGACAACGCAAATATAACACATTTCTCCTTTATATTTACCAATTTCATATAATAACTTCAATAATTATAAATGTATATTTTTCTTCAATTACGAGCCATCTCTGGTTAAAAGTAGGATATATCATAAATACACCAATTACTTTTTGGTATCTATACACAATTTGGTATATGACGGTCAAAGTAAAAGGTCTAAATACAAATGATAAAAACCAGCTAATCGCTGGTTGGACGCCTGATGAACTCATTTGAGACACATCCGAATCGCTTCACAAGCATCATTTGGCGCGTGGCGGTCAATCAGTTTCGCAATCAAATTCAGGTAGTGCGACGTCATAAAACGGGCGCATGTGTTGTGATATGAAGGACCGACGTTGTTGCAAAAGGTTTCCCCGTAGTCGATTATATCAGAAATCGTATGATTTTCATTGATAAAATAGTTAATGCGCTTGGATGCGTAATTACAGAAGAAGCAATCCGTGATATTCAATCCGACATTCTCGCATACGTGAAGGTTTGAGCAAATAATAGAGGAATCCTCTTTATTTGTAATCATTTGAATCATTTTCTCTCCTTTATTTGCGATCATTTGGATACAATCATTGTATCTCATCTTTGGAAGATGATTACAATTCGTTTTCATTATATGAAGCGCATCTTCCCGAGTCGTTTTTTTGGTAATGTATTCCTCCGATTTTGTGATAATAAAATCGCAAATGGAGCAATACTCAGAATCCTTTTGTTTAGTTGAAACAGATGGTTCCTTCGTTTTAATAAGAGGCCTTGATATCACCGGAAAAAACATCGGTATTGCGGACGCCATTGTGATTAATATAAAAAATATTAGTGTCTTTATCATTTTTATAAGACATAAAAATTAATCAAAATATCTTTCATTTTTTATATTTGTTTCATGGCGAATGTGTCCCAGTTGAAATTATTGGACCATTTCACTTTGTTGTCGATATCACTGAAATTCTCTCTTTGGACAATGTATTGGTCATTTGCTAAATAGCAGTTATAATGTGGATGAATATGGGTCGTATAAAACCAGTCGATACACTGTTTATTGTGGAACATATCATCTATATCCATTTCTGCGAACTTGGAAAGAATTGTATCATACATGCCTTTGCGAACTACATATGCGTGATTACACCATGTAATCCCTTTAATCCAACCATCCGTTATTGCGGTGTGATGGGTTAATATCCCTCCGTAATATATCATATCCCAGTCCGCTGGGTATGGCCTCATTTCATGTATTTTTGATAAATCACGGAATACTATATCATCTTCCACTACCATGATTTCATCCATATCATTCTCTTTTGCGTATTCAATTGCTTTAATATGTGAAAGCAAACATCCGATTATTGGGCGCTCATTCATCTTATTTATGAATAAGTGATAATCCACATCATGGAGGTCCAAATATCGTTTTATAATGGCGGTCCTCTCAGGGCGCTCCTCGACTGTTATTACATGAATTTTATGGGGGATTAATTTATTGAACATAGGAAGCGATTTGATATTGTGGTAGAGGATTGTTTCGAAAAGATGGACGCCGTATATTTGGGGATTTGCGGGGGTCGGAGTCATCGCCATAAATTTATGTGTTTCTTCCCATAAATACGGAAAAAGATATTTATGGTCAAGTATCTCAATCTGGTATTTTTGGATGTAATAAGGGTATTTCTTTATGAGGTTCATATTACTTTCGCGAATATGATAGGCCCAAATTCCCATACGAAGTCCGGACCGGAATTTGTCGAACCAGAGCCGGATGAATTCATTCTTTGGACTACAAGCTATAAAAGCGTTAATAAGACCTTCTCCCTTATTTTCCCTTGAAATATAGACCGATTTATTAGATTTGAGGATTTCTCCAATATTGCGATAAATATACATATCAATATCTAAATATATTCCTCCATGCTCATATAATACATTCATTCGACAAACATCGGCTTTGTATTGGAAGTGGTGGAGTGGAAATCCATCAAATTCTTCGGGGATTATAATCGGTTTTATTTGGACGTAATTTTTAATCTTATCCCAGTAGCGGTTATTAACGGGCTCTTTGTTGTTATAAAGTATTATCTCATATTCTGGGGACATCGTTCGGATAATTGAACTAATACAGTGATAATGAATATTATAGAACTCGGTCTCTCCAAAATAGAGGAGATGGATTATTTTGGGGATGGGGGATTGTTCCCTTGGGTAAAGCATTGATATATTATATTCAGACCATGACCTTACTGATGATGATATTTTATGGTTCATAAGAAGCTCTTCGTATAATTCAATTGAATGTTTTGAAAAGGCGTTAAAAAACATAACCATATGGACTTCATCATCATCTAAATCTTTGAATAATTCGAGGTAATATGATGAATATTCTGATAGGGATTCGTTGTCTCTGGCGTGATAGAAATTACAAATTTGTGAATATAACTCTGCTTTTTTGAGATGTTTCATATTTTGTTTAAATAATAAAAATTGATTAAAAATACGATTCAGTTTTTAGTCATTTAATTTGTGAAATGTCATCAGTACAACAACAACTTGCAATTAGAGCAAACCGATTTAGAATCGATTGCTTAAAAAGAAAAAGAGAAACATCTGATAGAGAACTTTTATCGAAAGTTTTTTCTCAATGGAAACTATACAAGAGATTCTATGAAGAACTTGCGATCATTCAAAAATTTATGCGATCATTCGCATACAAAATCAAAATGAGAATTTTGAAGAAAAATCATCGAGAGCCAGACTCCGCAACACATTCTGCTCATCAAATTGACTGGTTTATCAGAATGGAACAAAATCGAGAGGCAGGAATCAGTTTGTCCCATGATTTGAAAAATCATGAATGGACTCGTCTGAAAGTATTTCTTCTTGGATTCGTTAGAACCCATTCCCCAGTAGTTGATGAACCAGTGTTCATTCAAAAAATGAGGGAAATGCTGAATCGAGATGAATTTGATTATATTCAGAATCTTATGGAAAGTCAATCATTCATTCAGTTTTTTAAATCAACGAGAAAAACACGAGATGACATTTACAATGGATGTTCCGATTTTCGAAGTATGCGCATTCGTATTTCCGGTCTATTGTGGATTCTTTACTACTTGTCATATGAACGACTTCCAAAGAGTTGGTTCCCAAATCCAGAATCCGACTTTGCGTTTGTCTTCGAAGAAATGCGCACAATTCTTAGCCAGCATGTTCAAGAAGACGAGGAACGTCGTCGTGCGATTATGGAAAGTGGACCAGCAGAACAACCAGATTATTGTCCGGAACCTTGTTCTCTATGTGGTTGCGAAACAATACAAGGAACTTGCTTCAATGCGGAATGTATGCGAAGGCGCGAAAGCGGGTGTCCTGCTTGTGGAAACCCAATTGAAGGAAACAATGCGGTTGAAGTTGATGGAATGCGTTTTCACCAAGATTGCGCAAATCACAATCAACACAATTCTCATTTTCGCGATTACATGGAATGTTCTATTTGTGGATGCTCATCAAATGATATGTCATTTGTTGAAGAATTTGGTTTGATTTGTAGTGATTGTATAAGCTTGAACCAATAGCGGAACAACAACTTAAAAGGAATTGTCTTTTATAATATAAAAATGGATACACAACATATTTTAGAACATAATAAAAATATTCTTGATAAATTAAAAACATATCAGGAAGAAATAAATTATAAAATCGTGGATAAATTAGATTATTCCAAAAAGATTCAGAAGATTTTATTAGATAGGACCGTATTTGATAAAAAGACATTTTCCAGTGATAAACTTGTTCCACTATGTCTTAAACGAGTAGATAGCAATGTCATATTGGATAAAGACGCGTCCCATATTTTATCCCAGTTGAAAACTGTCGATTTTAGGATTATTCGGTCTATTATTCAAATGATTTTCAATCGTCTTACGAAAAAACGGAAGAACTATTCATCATTTTCGAAAAAAATTCACGCCTTTTTTGATGATGAAGCCCCCAAATCTTGGGATGAAGTAGAGTCGCGTCATGGGGAAAATGTTGTCTTTTATTTACTATTTTTATTCGTTCAATCTACTGATGATGCGATGATGTTTATTAGCGAGAAGCCGATAGATGATATGAAGGGGGCGACCCTTATTCATAAGAGGCGTGTCCATTTGATGCGGGATGGTCTCTTCAATTTTTGGCAGTTATTGAATTATGATAATCATATGACGACAGCAGTTCCTTTTGTGGAAGATGAGCCAAAGTGTGAATATGAGTTTTACGTTTATTTGGTGTTCGATCCACGCGTCAGGAAGGCGTCGCTAAGTGGATTTCGTATAATGGATGCGGTTAGTGGATTCAAGTTGCTATTTCATCCTCCAACAGTCCGTTTTTTGAACGAGAGGAAACACGACGTTATTTATAATCATTTATACGTTTATCTGCTGACATTCGAAGCCTTTTTACAGAGGAATGTTGCGCATTCAATGAATTATTTGTTGGCGGGGAGCGTGATAAAGAGCGCTTATAATGTGCGAGATTGCGCAGATGTGGATTTCTTAGTTCTGGACCACGAAGGAGATATAAAGAATTTTTATCCGGAAGTAGGAGTGGCCGGTATTTTTGATGATTTTGGAAAGACGTATTATGGCAATGAGGAGTATTATTTCCCAATGATTCCGGAGATGTATGAAAAGCAAAAGAAGATGAAGGAAGCAATGAGGGAAGAACCCAGAACTATGGCTGAACCTTTAACTATTCTGAACAATTTTCCGAAATATTCGGTTAGTGGATTGAAGGCGGGGCGATATATTGATATATTTGCGGGCGAGTGTAAGCGGGTTGGGTATTCTGTGGAAAATATGGATGATGTCGTTTTTAATCCGGAGAATCGCATATATTTTTTGGGATGTCCGGTTATCCAATTGAAATTGGAGATGATTCGGGACAATATAAAGGACATTGATTTAGGGAGGGTTTCGAGGAAGCAATTACACGACCTCCATTTTTTGAAGAAGAATTATGAGTTTTTATTTACACAGGGGGAGTGTCGCGAATTTGGTTTCGACCGCTTTGTAGGGGTGTCTAATATTCGTCATCCAAAGATTTCGCTGAGCCTGAATTGTTATAATCGGCCGTTAATTTCTGAAACGAAGGTTGGATATGATTTGGTAATCCGGAGGGTCCCTTTGTATTTGCGAGATATTACGCGAGTTATGATTGAGGAGGCCCCACTATTATTTTCTGGGGGAAATGAATTGAAGGAGTATGATTATAAGAAGATATATCAGTCGCCATTGTTATCATCATTACCAGCTTCTATGAAGAGGGATGGGGCTATGGTGGAAGTGTCTTATTATTATGAAGTGGCGAGGGATGGTGAGATAAAAGTATATATTAATCCTCCGGAAGATGTATCTCTATTTAGGGAAGTTTGTATCACTGGACATATAAAGATTGAAATGGGAGAAACGAAGAAGATACTTATATCTGTGGATGGGCCGAAAATGAAGCGGATATACTCGCAGTTTGGGAATGTTGATATTCGGAAAGAGTATCGGATGAGATTAATTATTTTTATGAAAAATCTGATACAAATTCATAAGATGGTGGATTGTCATACAAAAGAAAAAGTATTAGTTGATTTTTTACGATAAAAATAGATTAAAAAAATCGTTTGTATAAATAGAATGAATGATTACATAAATAAATTTATAACGAACATTGTTATCGGACAGAAGATTGTGGATTTTTTGAGCTCAAAAAAGATTGATATTGAGTCTGGAATTGAATATTTTTTGAATCATTTGAACATTTTTAATCAGATGATTGGCGAGAAATGGGAGAAGAAGCTGAACTATTCTAAATACAAAGAGTCTTTTAGAGATGAAATGGTGGAAAAATTGAGTGATAAGACCGGAATTGTTGTTGATAAAATGTGTAGTATAGAGCCCTATTGTAAAAAGGCAATTAAATTCTATTCGCCAAATTATATATTTAAGAAGGTTGGATTTCATTTCCGGTTAATTCGGTTAGAGAGTCCTTTATATGATATGATGGGTTTTATATATTACGGGAGTGAAATTGTGGGTTATATATGTTGTCGGAAGGGGAATGACTATAAGAATTTGTATATTGTTATTTCGAAGAAATATGACGGAGATATATTTGCGAATCGGAACAGGACAGGGAGTTCTGTTAGTGATATAACGGAGGATTGTATGATTTATGATGCTCATTATTATTCAATGTATACGAAGTATTTTCGGAATATGCTGTATTCATATGTAATTGATATTGTATCGGAATATGGAAGTATAAAGAATATAATCATGGTTGGAGAGGAGGCTGGTGGTAATTTATTGGAGTTGTTTATGATGGATATTAAGAATAACCGTAATGATATAAATGTTAAGATATCATCGAAGGTTGTTTATTTCCTTTTTACGCAGAATACGGCGATGATGTCGCCGGAATTCAAATTGGATTATGCGAATGATATAATTATTATGAATTTTAGCAATCGGGATTCTTATCTGACATGGAACATTGATGAGGCAATTAAAAAGAAATGTAATTTTATTTATCAACCGGCGAAATAAATGATTTTATAAATAACTTTTTTTTCTAAAAAAAGTTATGGGAATTACAAATCTTGCGCGGTTTTCAATGTTTATAACATATATAGTGTTCAACATAATCCTTTTCTTATTATTTGCGAATAGGTATGTGTATATAAAATTTATAGCAGGAGTGAATATAATTATTTTTCTTTTCATTTTCTTCAAAGATTTGTGCGATTATTTGAATAAAAAGAACCACTCGCGCAATGATAAAAAGATAAATGAGTTCGTTGATAACGCATATGGATTTTATAAATTTGTTCGATATTTTCACTTAACGCTGACGTTCGTGTGCTTTTTTTATATCTTTGTTTTTTGTTATATTTGCTATTTGTCGCATATTGGAGAAATACGGGGAGATATGCGGTTTTTCGTAATATTACTTGGCGTGGTCGGTTTGGTTGTTGTATTGAAGGAGGTCATTTTACAATTTTCGAGGTGCTTGTATGCTGGGACAAACGCGGAATTGAATTTATTGGAGAGGTCGGAGCCGAAAGGACGCTGTCATTATGATTATCATAACTATTGGGAATGCTTGGGGGGAACTTAGAGTTTATTTTATAAAATGGATGCGGTAAGCCTATTTTCGGTAAATACTTATGACTGTAAAATTTACCCATCAATTTTTTCAAATTGATGGGTAAATTTTACAAAATTATTATGATATTGCTTAACAGTATTATCTCTGATGACAGAAATACAACATGAAGATCAACGAAAACTAAAAAAAACACTAAGTGATTCGGAGCATGCGTTCTATCATAGTTCTCTTTCAGATTTAAAAAAAGTCGAGTTAAGAATTCAATATGAACTGACTCAGGATCCAAGTAGTCAGTTGAAATGGTTTTTTGAAAATATTGCGGTTATTTACCAGCATTTGTCATTGAATCAAATGGAAAAACTCCGTCTATCATTTGGATCGATTGATGAGGATTTCTTCAAAGGAAGTAAATTTGATGAGTTTTTGAAAGCGATCACGTCTCCTCTGTTTATCTCTGAGCATCGAAAAGCTGAGGCATATCGAGGGACTACACAGATCAATCTCTTTTCAGATGAATTTGACAGACGACAGTTCTTGAAAAAATCATTTCTGGTTCTACCTAAAACTGGTGGTCGGTTTGATGTAAAACACTATAAGGTCTACAATTGTAAATATGACTTGGAACATCTGAAACTGGCGGACGCAATTCTTAACGTATATATTTTCATCATCGAAGTTCTCCTTCCACGTTCCGTGGATGATGAGGAAAGCTATAAACAGAGTCTTCGCACAATTGGTATCATTGATGAGAAATCAGTTGAAAAACTCGCTGATGTTCGTCGTGATCAAGATAAAGTAAAAATCATGACAGAACTTTCCTTGAAAATAAAGACCTTTTTTCGCAATGGTATGCTCAATAAACTGAGTGTTCCACCTAAGCCGAAGGCATTCCATTCAAACGTCTTCAATAGTTTGAACGCAAATAACTCTTTCGTGCACTTTCTCTGGAACACATGCGACGAATGTCAAAGACCCGTCGATCATCTTGAACTTTGGCGAACAGAAGTCAGATGCACTGAATGTGGAGGCGAATGTCCAATTTTTCAGGAACCAACTCCTTCGGCTCCTGCTCAGGATTCTGACCATCTTCAAGCACTCGCAAGTCAACTCACAACAGCTACAATCTCATTCGGAAAACTAGCTGAGAAAATTGCGAGTGTGTTATTAGAAAATGGAGTCTTTGAACTCTCTAACCTATCGGTTCTGAAACCAAGCGAGTTTGATTCAGTTGTTCAAAAATTACAGTTGAATGAACTTCAACTTCAGAAACTACATGTGGCATTACGAAAACCATGAAATAATTGGTGAAAACCAATAATTATAAATACAATTTACTCTTTTACAAAAAATACACAATAAAAAGAGGAGGGGGGTAAGGGGGGAACAGATAAAAAACTAAAAGTTTTTTATCTCTTGAGTCTAAAACACGAATGTCTTTTAGACTGAACTCTAAGTTCTCCCCAAAAATTGAAATAGTTTAAAACTAATTATAGTATTAAATACACAGATGTCTCTTATAATTGTTGAAAGTTCTACGAAAGCCAAGAAGATAGCTAGTCTTCTTGGAAAAGGCTACATAGTCAAAGCGAGTAATGGCCACATTAACCAATTGGCCAAAGAAAACATGGGGATTGATATGAAGAACGGAATCCATCCAACATACAGCGCAATCCCCGAAAAAATCAAGGTCATCCGCGAATTGAAGGAGGCGATGAAATCGGCGAAGTCTGTTATATTGGCGGGAGACGCCGACCGCGAAGGTGAGGCGATATGTTGGCACATTGCGAACGAGCTCAAACTCCCCGTTGATAAAACGATGCGCATTAAGTTCCATGAAATTACGAAGGAATCTTTATTGAATGCGATTGAGAATCCGAGTGTAATCGATATGAATTTGGTGAATGCTCAACAAGCGCGGGCCGTCTTAGATAAATTAGTTGGTTTCGAGATAAGCCCCATTCTTTGGAAGCAGATACAGCCCAATTTATCGGCGGGACGCGTTCAGACGCCTCTATTACATTTAATTATGGAGCGCGAACGCGAGATTGAGAAGTTCAAAGCGGAGACGTATTTTTACACGGTCGGGAATTTCAGCGTCGATGGAAAGAAGATGAGTGGCGCATTGGACAAGAAATTTGACAAGATTGATGATGTCCGGAAGTTCTTGATGGATGTTTGCGGAGCCACTTTTTCGGTTCAGGCCGGAAAGAAGAAAGGAATCCTAATTAAGAAGCCATCGCCTCCTTTTACTACGGCGTCTTTTTTACAGGATGCGATTGGCCGTTGTTATATGACGTCGAAGCAGGTTATGGAGAGCGCCCAGAAGCTTTTTGAGTCGGGAAAGATTACTTATCACAGGACGGATAGCACGAATTTATCGAAGGAGAGCATTTTCATGATTAAGGATTACGTCGTTAGGACATATACTGACAAATATTTGAAGTTGCGTGATTATAAGACGAAGATTAAATGCGCACAGGAGGCCCACGAAGCCATTCGCCCGATTGATATTGAGCTGGTCCAATTGGGCGACGAATTCAATCAGAATGATAAGAAGATATATAGCCTTATTTGGAAGAGGACTGTCGCCAGTCAGATGGCGGATGCTTCATTCAATACGATTACGGCGATGATTGGGAACACGAAGAGGCCCGAAATGTTTCAGTGTTATGCTGAGGAGTGCGTATTCGACGGTTTTTTGAAAGTGTATTCGGTATATGTCGATGATGCGACAGGAGATGTAATTCCGGAGTCGTCTTATTCTGTTTTGTATGGAGTCGAAGGAGTCGTGGCGATGGATATTATTACGACTGATGAGAAAATAACGTCGTCGCGTGGGCGTTATAATGAGGCGCAATTGATTAAGCTGATGCAGGATACTGGTATTGGAAGGCCGAGCACGTATTCATCTATGATTCATAAGATACAGGAGCGTGGGTATGTAGTTAAGGATAGCCGGACAAGTGGTAAGATGGTTTCTCATTGTTTGACAATTGATGCGAAAGGAAAGATGAATTCATCGACGCGGGATGTGGTATTACAGAAGGAGAATATGAAGCTATTTCCGACTGACACGGGCCAAATTACCGACAACTTTATGAAGGGAAATTTTATTGATTTAGTTAATTCTGATTATACATCCGAGTTAGAAAATAAACTGGATATGGTTGCGAATGGCGAGGCCGAATGGAAGGAAGTCGTATATAGTTTTTATAACGGCTTCCATCCGAAAGTAGAGCATTTTCTGTCGATGAAGCCGACCGACGCGAAGGAGAAAAATAAGTATGTCAGAATCATTGGGAATGATGGCGATGGAAATCAGATTATTTCGCGAATTGGCCCTTATGGGGCGATTGTTCAGTCTGGCTCGAAGGAGGCGGGAAATATCCGGTATGCTTCATTAGAGGGGCGTCAGACGATTGATACTATTACGCTGGGCGAGGCGATTGAGTTGTTGAAATATCCGAAGTCATTTGGGATGTATAACGGACACGAGATTATGTTGAAAAAGGGAAAGTTCGGGCCCTATTTGGAGTATAATGGCCAGACTTATAGCTTGAAGGGTGGAGGAGTCGGATTGGATGATATTACGAGAGAGAAGTCCATTGTTTTGATTACAATGAATGAGGGATATGTTCCTAAAAAGAAGATTGCGAAGAAGTAGTTCAAATAAAATCGAAATAGTATTTATGGATAATAAATTTTTATTTGGGGTGGCGACGGCGTCCCATCAGAATGAGGGAAATAATTATTTGAATAATTGGTGGGATTGGGAGATTAAGAAGAAGTTGGAGAGGTCAGGGAAGGCGTGTAATTCATTTATTGAGTATAGGGCGGATATTGATTTAGTTAAGGCGCTCGGATGTAATGCTTACCGGTTCTCAATTGAGTGGAGTCGGATTTATTTGGATGAGTATCGGATTGATAAAGAGGCGCTTGGGGTTTATCGGAAGATGGTCGAATATTGTTTGAAGAGCAATATTGAGCCGATTATTACTCTACATCATTTTACGAGGCCGAGGTGGTTCGATTCTAATTTTGGGGGACTACATAGTAAGATGTTCATACATCATTTTTCGAAATATGTGGAGACTGTTTGTCAGGAATTTGGTGGGGATGTTCGCTATTGGATAACATTCAATGAGCCGATGTTGGAGTGTGTTCATGGGTATTTGAGGGGAGAGCGACCCCCCGGAAAGAAGGGAGATTTTGATGGTATGTATTGTGCGATTGAGAACATAATAGATTCACATTGTAGCGCGTATGCGATTATTAAGAAATACAATAAGAAAGCGATGGTGAGTATATCGAAGAATATGGTGGATTTTGAGAAGCAGTATCATTATGATTTGATTAAGTCGAATATCGAGGACCAGATTATTGAGAATTATAATTGGTGTATATTGGATGCGTTTTACAAGGGGGTTTTGAAATTTGGGATCAGTATGATTGGATTTGGATTTAGCAAAGTTAGGAAAGATAATTCTTGGAAGGGAAAGTTGGACTTTCTGGGTGTGAATCACTATAATGTTGGATACATAGTGGTTAGTTATAAATTGGATGAACCAGTGGATGTAATGTTGACAATGAAAGATAGCGGTTATAACAAAAATGCGATGAAGTGGGATATAAAGCCGGAGTCTATGCGAAATGTTTTGGATAGCCTACGGGCGCGTTATGGAAAAATAAAGATGATGATTACGGAGTCAGGGAGCGCAGAAAAGAAATCACGATTGGAAGGTAATAATTGTCAAAAGGAAATAATTGACACACATATGAGGTCAGTTATTGAATATCAGAAGAAATATCATACAATATTTGGGTATATGTATTGGTCTTTGTGTAACAACTATGAGTGGGAGTCGGCCTTTCAACCTAAATTCGGATTGTACACGATGACTTATAAGAAGGGGAAACGGATATGCTTATTGAAAGACTCTGGAGAACATTATAAAGAAGCAATACAAAAGGCGAAAAAACAATTATAACTTTTCACATTACTTAATATTTAGCAATATAATTTGTATATTTCTAACAGTTCTGTATTTTCATCATTTTCAATCCGGTCAATACAATCTTCAATTGTTTCAATCAATTTATCTAATTTATCATCAATATCTACTTTACTAATATTATTATCTGGATTAAAACGGATAAATATCCATTTACCACTATGAATCATAAACAAATCATCATAACGTATTTCTTCATCGTGTTGGTCATATCCTCTATGTCCAAATTCGTCGGTTTCAACTGCTAAAATAGTATTACCTATCAATTTACGATGATCTATACGACGACGATGGGTGCAATCGCAATTATCAGTATATAATGGTCTATCATGGACAAATCCTTCAAAATTTATATTGATAGCATTTCTAACCATAATTTCTTTTGTATGAGTATATATAACCTTACTACGTTTATCACTCGGAAAGATATGCTTGAAACAAGTTGCACAATATCCATCATATTTCAAACATCCACTTCTCGAATCGAGCCAATCGATACAATTGGGACATCTCTTTCCTCCTCCATGTGCTGCACATTTATCGGATTTGCCAATTGCACTTGAATGACAATCTGGTTCATTACATCTCTTTCCTCCTCCATGTGCTGCACATTTATCGGATTTGCCAATTGCACTTGAATGACAATCTGGTTCATTACATCTCTTACCACCTCCATGGGCTACACATTTATCTGATTTGCAAATTGCACTTGAATGACAATCTGGTTCATTGCATCTCCTACCACCCCCATGTGCTACACATTTATCTGATTTTTCTCTTGCACTTGATTTACAATCGGGTTCAGTACACCTTCTACCACCTCCGTGTGCTTTACATTTATCGGAATTTCCTTGTGCACTTGCCTTACAATCTGGTTCATTGCATCTCCTTCCACCTCCGTGTGCTATACATTTATCTGTTTTACCATGCGCTCCTGTTTTACAACCTTGTTCATTACATCTCTTACCACCTCCATGCGCTGTACATTTATCGGTTTTTCCTATTGCACTTGATTTACAATTTGGTTCATTACATCTCTTACCACCTCCATGCGCTTTACATTTATCTGTTTTTCCTATTGCACATGAGTTACAATTTGGTTCATTACATCTCTTACCACCTCCATGTGCTGTACATTTATCTGATTTTTCTCTTGCACATGATTTACAATTTTGTTCACTACAACGTTTCCCACCTCCATGTGCTTTACATTTATCTGAATTTCCTTGCGCACTTGATTTACAACCTTGTTCATTGCATATCCGACCACCTCCATGTGCTATACATTTATCAGTTTTACCTTGTGCACTTGAATGACAATCTGGTTCATTACACCTTCTACCACCTCCATGCGCAATACATTTATCAGATTTACCTATTGCACCTGAATTACAATCAGGTTCATTACATCTTTTACCACCTCCATGTGCAACACATTTATCTGTTTTACCGTATGCACTTGATTTACAATTCAATTCATTACATCTTTTACCGCCTCCATGTGCTACACATTTATTAGATTTTTCTCTTGCACTTGCTGTGCAATTCGGTTCATTACATCTCTTACCACCTCCATGTGCAATACATTTATCTGTTTTGCCTTGTGCACCTAAATGACAGTTCGGTTCATTACAACGTTTTCCTCCTCCATGTGCGACACATTTATCAGATTTTTCTCTGGCTCTTGATTTACAATCAGGTTCATTACATAGTTTTCGTGTCATTATAAATTATATATATTATAACATAACATATATTTAAATCAATTTTTACAAAAAGCGAAGAAAATACTTTAATAATTTTTTATTAACTTTTGATTCAAGTTCTTTATCATGGTTGAACCGGTAGTTTCGAAAAGAGCAGGTACAATTCCATGAATGATGAATACGATGGAACAACAGAGTGCTTCAAGTCCCAATGAAAGTGAATGTTTGAGATGTTCTACATATCTCATTCCTTTTTCCTCAGGATGTTTCAGAAAAATAGAACTTAATGTTGAACGAAGCATTTTATATTATCTAAACAAAATAATTTTAAATTTTCGTAATATTAAAATATTCGCGCTCTGTGTTGAAAAAATTGATTTTAAATTTTTGTAATATTATATATTATAAAAATGTCGAATACGAAGAAAAAGTTAGGTCAATTCTATACTACTAATTATCAGTATATTCTACAAGCGATGAATATACCTGATTATATTACGAATATAATTGAGCCATTCGCTGGAAATGGAGATTTGGTTGAATTCATCGAAAAAAGTAGGTCTGATTGTAATGTGGAATGTTATGATATAGACCCGAAGAAGGATTACATAACGAAGCGCGATACATTGAAGAATCCTCTGAATTATAAAGATAAATATGTTATTACGAATCCTCCATATCTTGCGCGTAATAAGTCCAAAGACAAGCAAATTTTTGATAAATACGACGTAAATGATTTATTCAAGTGTTTCATCAAAGAATTGATTACGAATATTTGTCTTGGAGGAATTATAATTATACCGTTGAATTTTTGGTCATCAATAAGACAGAACGATATTGAACTTCGGAAATCATTTTTGAAAAAATATTCTATTATATTGATAAATATATTTGAGGAGTCCGTTTTTGATGATACGAGCTATACAATTTGCGCGGTTCAATTTGTGTTGAAAACCGAGAGTTCTCAGAACAATATTCGAATTATTGTTTATCCATCTAAGATTGAAATAAATACGGTTCTTTGCGATGATAATAACTATATGATAGGAGGCGATATTTATAATATGAAATTTAAAAATACGTATAAAATATCACGTCTTACATCGAAGAATATTGATAAAATGAATACGAATCTTATTGTGAAATGTATTGACGACAATAGTAGTAGTCAGATTGGATTATCTTATGTAAGTCATAGCGATATATATGTTGATGACACTCCGAATCAAACGGCGAGGACATATGCCACACTCGTTATTGAACCGGCGATTGATGAAAATAATCAGAGAGAATTGGTTGAAAAATTCAACAAGTTTTTGGATGAACGCCGGAAAAAATATAATTCATTATTCTTGACGAATTACCGTGAAAGCAAGGATATCGCAAGAAAGAGAATATCGTTTGATTTGGTTTATTTGATTGTTGGATATCTTTTGGAGAATGATTAAATGAAAAGTTTTGACTTTATTTGAAAATCGTGTAAATCACCAATAAATAAATATTTTTTGATATTTATATATTGTTCTTTATTCAATAAATAGATGAATTTATCCATATTTTTGTGAGATGTTCCTCCGTCCAAAACATTTACAAAATATTCATTTGTTGAATTATTTTGGAGAATGTATTCTAACTGACATTGAATAAAATGATATACTTCTCGAAGTGTTCTTGTTTGCGATCCACCATCATCACATACCATTTTTAGATTAAAACGAATGATTTTATCATTTCGTTTTATTTTTCCATCAAAATTTTCGGTCAATTCAAATCCATCAGAATGTATCATTGGATTTCGTTTATCAGACATTACATGTGTTTCTATATTTATTCTTTCATTAGTTTTATCTAACTTTTGACCTATTATTTTTTGAAGTAAGTTTATTTGATATTTTTCACATTCATTTGATTTACCATTATTATACCATTCTTGTTTTTTGCGCCATTCTTTTGTTTGATTACAAGATTTTTCAATAGGTATATATCTTTGATGTATATATTTTCGAAAATATCTTTGAATTATTACGATTTTATCAATTGGATAATTCATTATGTGTTATACATTATTTTTATATATTATTTATTCAATTTTTTATCTGACTACGCAAAATTTATTTTTTATAAAAAATAAATTTTCCCATGTAAATTTTTTTCAAAAATAAATTTTTATCTCCACCACGCAAAAAATTATTTTTCCCAAAAACCCCATTTTTACCATGGAAAAAGCAATAATTTTTCCCCCCAAAAACGCATTTTTTACAATTTTATTTCAGTCGCACATGTAAAAAAACGTAATCGATAAAAATATTTTTTAAAAACGCATTTTTTCGACTACCAACAGCATGACGACCCTTTTTTTAGGCTCCCAAAATGGGCTTACGACAAAAGACATTTTTTCGCATTTTTTCAATTTTTTCGCGTTTATTGTAAAAAATTACAATAAAAATAAAATAAAAATAAATTATTTTTATTACGAATCGTTTTTTAGCGTTTTTTTCGTGTTTTTTCTCTGGTAGCAATCCCATGCTTTTTTGATAAAATTCCAAAAATGTCAAATTTCTTACGCAAAAACGTTTTTTACAATAAAACCGCTGAAATAAAAAGGAACCACCAGATTCCAGAACTAAAAATGATTGTAAGCGACTGAAAAAATATTTTTACCATGTAGCATATTAAAAATCGATCGCCCAAAAAGCAGAATAACACCATGCTAAAAATGGAAATTTTGTCTCTAAAAAAAATCATTTTATGGTAGGGCATTTTTTGTGTTTTTAAAATGGGGTGCATCCGTCCATGCGAGCGTAAGGAGAAAATATTGCGTTTTTTCCATTTTCATCATGTAAAAATACATGGCGACTACCAGACAAAAAATCGCATTTTTGAAGATGCTACGCGTTTATTACCATATATTATTAAAAAAGTCGAAAAAAACGATTACGCAAAATTCAACCACGCAAAAATAACTTATTTTATTTTTATGTGATTTTCCTTTACATGGAGAGCCCCATGTAGCGATGGTAATAAAGCACGTTTTCTTTTTTAAAGTCAAAAATTCTTATTATGCTTTTGCGTAGTCATTTTTAGCTTTTGCGTAGTCATTTTTCATTACCAAGAGGTCGCGTAATGATTTTTATTTTGGTTTTTGTAATGACCACGCAAGCTTTTGCGTGGGCGAACATGGGTTCTCTATGCGGACATCTCTTCGGACCAGACGATTTTTATTACGCAATGACTACGCAAAATTGTTTTTTTGAACAAAAAAAAGCCGATTTTTTTCGGTGTCATGCAAGGCCTTTTTGATTACGCAAACCGTTTTTTTATGATTTTCGGGATTTTATTTTTAGCGTAGTATTACATGGGTAAAAAATCAGACTTTTCGACCACCCAAAAAACATTCAAAATCCCATGTAATAATCGACATTTTTATAAAAGGCCAAATTTCCTTCTATGCTGTGCATGGAGCGTGATGGTTTTTGGACGATTTTTTCATTTTTTGAACCACTGTTTTACATGACATTTATTACCATAAACCCCGTTTCGATTTTTAATCGCTGCATGGGACCATTTTTGAGGTGTCATTTATGAGTATGTTCCTCATTTTTTGTATTTTTTCACATTTTTGGGGGGGTACCCTCCAGACTCTGGAGGGTCTTTTTTGGACCATGCTGCGTAATGGTTTTTTTACCCCTTTTTATTTTCCATTAAAAAAACAACATGGAGCAACCATGTCGCGATTTTTTAGTCTCATGTAAAATCGTCCAAAAAAAAAGGAACCACCGTCACCTGATAGACGCGACCATGTTTTATTTATTTTATTTATTCAAAAAAGTTCATGGTAGTCCATTTTTTTTATTTTTATGATTTTTTTTATAATTTTTTATTTTTATGATTTTCATTTTTCATTTTTATTTTTAAAAAATTCTTATAACGGTTTTTTTTTATGGTTTTTATTTTTTCATTACGCAAAATGTTTTTTTTTATGGTAGTAAACTTTTTTTGTAACTTTTTTTTTACTACGCAAAACTACCATAATGGATTAAAAATCGCTCACTTTTTGACTCTAAATATGAATATATAATGTACTATCTACTTTTTTCATGTAATAATAAATATAGTAAAATATACAATAAAAATATACACATGAAAAACACACATTGTAACACGAGGAACCACCGTCACGGCGTTTTTTGCATTTTACCATGTTCTCGTAACTTTAGAACTCGCGTTATTCCTTACAATTCCATATTTGGAATATATGGAATGAGTAAAACTTTAGACTCCGGATGTTCGAAAAAAAAAACGATTCGTCCATATAGAAAATGTAAAAGAAGATTGGGTTTTTTTAATTGGATTTTTTTTTCATTACGCAAAAAAAGGAAAAAAACAATCAAATCATGCACATGAACGAGCATAATAAAACCATAACAAGTCCAAATTTTTGTAACGTTTTTTTTCAAAAAATGGTTTTTTGCATGGTTAAAAAAGACAGTATCAGTAAAATGGTTTAAAATCAATAATCTATAATTTTTTATGAAAGCAACAGAAAAAAGTTGTGAAGGTCCAAAAACAGGTCTAAAAAACGAGATTGACCATGTAATTATAGATACCCCTTCTGACCAGACCCCCGATTTTGTCATGCAACCGCATGAGGAACATCTAAATTTTAAAACTGCAAAACTGCAAATCGGAGATATTCGTATTGGGTACGAAAAACCTCAATATCAAGGGATTACGTTCCATGCTAAAAATCATCAAAATGACACGTCTGAAAACACTCATGGTAATACTTACGTAATGAATTTTTCAAAAAATAATTCTTACGAAGATATTGTAGAAAATATAGACGAAAAAATAATCGCGCATCAGGAGATTGTAAAAAAACTTCCAGAAATTGAATCAGATAATAAACCTAAAAAACCAACTACTATATTTTTTGAAAATTTCAAAAAGAAAATAACTTTTCCACCAGAATTTTGGATAACATCATTAGTTTCTTTTGGGAAACATCACCCCGAAATATTTGATGAAATTAATATGAATGACGTGGTTAAAAAAACATATGATGGAATGATTAAATTAATTGAACATCTCTATTTTAATGATTATCGTCCCCAATATCAAAATGTTAAAATGAAAAACATGCAAGAAAAACTTTGTGAATTTTATGATGGAACTACATGGAAAACAATTGACGAATCAACATTAATTCATAACATAATCGTATATACAAAAGACATCATAGATAATCATTTTATTAAAAATAAAAAAAAATACAGTGCATATTATCAAGAACGATACAGTAAATTTAGTAACTCATTTGATGAAATTATAATTAAGAAAATGAACGGAAAAGTAAAAAATGAGCGGTATGAAAAAATTTATGAAAAAGTTCGAATACATTTGATAAATAAAAAAGAAAATGACCGCGTAATTAAACAAAAAAAGAAATTAGGTATAACTGTATGAAAGTAGAAGATATCGTTATCATTTGGATAAATGACATAAAAAATAAAACAAGATATGACCATATGGTCTCCCAATTAGAAACCCATTTTCATTGTAATAAAAAAATACACGTCGATGCTATTTTTGAAGCACCCAAATATAATGGAGTTTCAATGGCTCACATGGTCGCAGTTTTAAAAGGAATTAATAGCCGGAAACCATTCTTAGTTTTAGAAGATGATATTAGTATTGAGGCTGAACGAGTCGATTTTTTGAAGTTGGAAAAAGAACTTCAAAAGTTAGAGACGACTTGCGACACATTGTATATGGGATTGAGTAGTTGGGGAGAAAGAAAAGGTTCCCCCGAAAATAAAATAGAACTTGAAAAAGGCGCCATCTTCGAAGATATAAACAACCCGTATTTTGTAAAATTACACAGTATGTATAGCGCTCACGCAATTCTCTATATTAATCCGGCATATGCTATTGAAACAACAAAATATTGTATTATGGCAATACATCAGAATAAGCCCCACGATATTTATTTACAAAATCTTTATAAAAAATACAATGTTCTTGGAATCCGGTCGCCATGGTTTTATCAAGATGCGAAATATAATGGTCAGGAAAAACACACGCGAATTAATGTATAATTAGGTGTTTATTGTAAAAAATAAATTGAGCGAAATATTTTATGACTACAAAATGTTGTAAAAAAGAAAATATTTTTTCCTAAATTATTTATCATTCCAAAATGAAAGTAGATGTATGGAGAATTCCCAAAAAATTAGAAAATTGAATTTGCTCAAAATGCACCAATTATATATTTTACTCAAAAAGCGCCAATTATATTGAAAATGTATAATTGTTGTACTAAAAATATAATTGATAAAAACATTTTACGACGGAAAGTTGTAGAAAAATAAAAAATGATGTTAGCCCCATTTATAAATGAAACTGGAAAAGAGGCTTAACAATATAATTTGTATATTTCTAATAATTCTGTATTTTCATTATTTTCAATTCTGTCAATACAATCATTTATAGTTTCAATCAATTTATCTAATTTATCATCAATATCTACTTTACTAATATTATTATCTGGATTAAAACGGATAAATATCCATTTACCACTATGAATCATATATAAATCATCATAACGTATTTCTTCATCGTGTTGGTCATATCCTCTATGTCCAAACTCGTCAGTTTCAACTGCTAATATTGTATTACCTATCAATTTTCGATGATCTATACGACGTCGATGTGAGCAATCACAATTACCCGTATATAATGGTCTATCATGGACAAATCCTTCAAAATTTGTATTTATCGCATTTCTAACCATTATTTCTTTTGTATGACTATGTATAATTTTGCTACGTTGGTCATTTGGAAATATACGCTTGAAACAAGTAACGCAATATCCATCATATTTTAGAAGTCCAGATCTTGAATCTATCCAATCAATACAATTTGGACATCTCTTACCTCCTCCATGTGCGATACATTTATCGGTTTTACCAATTGCGCTTGATTTACAATTTGGTTCAATACATCTGATTCCTCCTCCATGTGCAACACATTTATCTGATTTGCCTTCTGCACCTTTTTTACAATTAGGTTCATTACATCGCTTACCACCTCCATGTGCGATACATTTATCAGATTTACCTTGTGCGCTCGATTTACAATCGGGTTCATTACATCGCTTACCACCTCCATGTGCGATACATTTATCAGATTTACCTATTGCACCTGATTGTAAATCAGGTTCATTACATCGTTTTCCTTCTCCATGTGCTCTACATTTATCGGTTTTGCCGACTGTGATTGATTTACAATCAGGTTCATTACATCGTTTTCCACCTCCATGTGCTGCACATTTATTGGAGTTATCTCTGGCGCTTGCTTTACAATTAGGTTCATTACATCTTGTTCCTCCTCCATGACGCTTACATTTATCAGATTTACCTTGTGCGCTCGATTTACAATCGGGTTCATTACATCGCTTACCACCTCCATGTGCGATACATTTATTGGTTTTACCTACAGCCATTGATTTACAATCAGGTTCATTACATTTTTTTCCTCCTCCATGTGCGATACATTTATTGGTTTTACCTACAGCCATTGATTTACAATCAGGTTCATTACATTTTTTTCCTCCTCCATGTGCTTTACATTTATCTGAATTTTCTCTTGCACTTGCTTTACAATCAGGTTCATTACATCGTTTTCCACCTCCATGTGCTGCACATTTATTGGAGTTATCTCTGGCGCTTGCTTTACAATTAGGTTCATTACATCTTGTTCCTCCTCCATGACGCTTACATTTATCAGATTTACCTTGTGCACTCGATTTACAATCGGGTTCATTACATCGCTTACCACCTCCATGTGCTCTACATTTTTCAGTTTTACCTATTCCGCCTGATTTACAATCAGGTTCATTACATAGTTTTCGTGTCATTATAAATTATATAATTATAATAATCTAAATTATTTTAAATCAATTTTTTAATGAATAAATTCATGAACCGAAGAAAAGTCCGAACCAAAAATAGTTTAATGAAAGTCAGAAATAATCAAAAAACTTACATTTTTATTCCCAACTTTTTTTAGAAAAAATAGAAAATATCATAATTATTGTCGAATTTCTAAAAATTATGAAATATTTTACAAATTCGACAAAAATGGTGTTTTATATGGAGAAAATCCGAAACATGATATGAATAAAAACATGAAAAAATCCAAAAAATATATGATTGTTTTGTGAGTGGAATAAGTATTCCATTTATTCCATTTATTCCATATTATTCCATATTATTCCAATTATTCCACTCATAAAACAATCATGTATTTTTTGGATTTTTTCATGTTTTTAGAAACCGCCTTTTTCAAAAATGAGTTCGTTATATTTTTATAATTTTTCATGTAATTGATATCCGGTAAATTCATATAATATTTCCGGATGTATTTATCAATTTCTATTTCCGTTTTATCCTCATTATACATGTAATCCGTTATAACTTTCATTTTGAATTTATCGAACTCGTGCGAAGTAATCCCGCTTTTATAAAATTGACGGAGAACATTCATTATTTTATTGAGGCATTTATTAACTATTTGCGTGGATTTCTTACAATTAAAATCGATTGATAGCAAAAAGTTATTCGAATAATTATATATTTGCGCATTTATTGAATAAATAAGCTGGCTCTTTTCGCGCAATTCATTAAAGAGAACAGATGACATTGAGCCTGCGAGGTAATAACAGAATATTTGAAACGCGCAAAATTCTTTATTTGTTAGCGTGGGCAATAAGAAAGTTATTTTAACATAAGACGATGTATTATTCGGGAATAGTTTGTTCATTATATAAGTTTTGGGCGCATTTACTAAACACATATTCTCCTTTAACTTATCGTATAGCCCCTTGGTTGAACATGTGCTCGTGCTCTTTTCTCCGTATTTTGCGAACGATTTTTTCCAGATATTCCGGATTCTATCTTTGTTCTTAGTATTAACTATTGTAAGAAATAACATATTTGTTGGGTTATAATATTTATCGTAGTAGTTCTGGACGTCCGACGTGGTCATTTTATTAAGCGTTTCGATATATCCGATTACAGGATGATGTAGGGGGTTCTTCTCCGAAAATATTTTTTGATTTTCTAAAATGGACGCATATTTTGCGGGAGTATTCCTGCGCTGTAATAGCTCATTAATAACGACTTTGCGCTCGGTGTCAATATCAATTTCCCGAAAAAGTGGATTGAATACCATTTGAATAAGATTATCGATTCCTTTTTCAATGAATTTGATGGGAGTCGTTATGTGAAATACCGTATTGTAATTATTAGTATACGCATTGATTGACATCCCATTCGAATTTAGACGGTCCGTTAAAACTTTCATAGCTTCTGTATATTTAGACCCTTTAAAAATGAGGTGTTCAATAAAGTGGGTAATTCCTTTTTCATGAGGGTCTTCAAAGATTGAACCAGCAAAAACAACTATTTGTAAAATAGAAAAATGTGGGTTTGAATACTTGTCATTTATTATTTTTATATGAACCATAACTAAATTTAGAAATATATTTTATACCGTTATAATAAATGACAGATGATTATAAATCAATTGAAAGATTATCTAAATTATGGAATTTCTGGATGAAAACGCGATGGTATTTAGTTGGATTGCTTTTTATAATTATGATGATTATCTTTGTTAAGAAGGACAATTTTGGAAATATGAATATGGTCATTATTATAATTGCGGTCATCTTGGCCTTTTTAGTATTAATCATTTTTAATGACAAATGGCTTTTAGGAAATCCGGTTAATTTTACGAAATAAAACAAATTATATTTTTTTGTGAATAAAAAAATATAATTATTAATTATATGACAACATTAAATAAAACTCTTGATGAACTAAAATTTGAATTTAGTGATATAAATGGAATTTTACGGGATGCTTTTTCGAGTAAGGAAGCTTTGATATCAAGTATATTGAATAATCGAAATAAAACAAGTAAAATAGCAAAACTTGCTCATATTGATAATGCAACCTCTGGCATTAACGCAATGAAAATAAAATTTGCCGAAGCAGAAAATGAATTATTAAAAAAGGGTTCATCTGCAATAGCAAGTAATCTTGCGAATGCAAATAGTAAACTTGCTCCCTATAATAATTACCTTCCAGTTGGAACATCTGGAACTAATGTTATTAATGATGAATTACGTGCAGTCGGTGAAAAAACATGGGACAATTTTTCAACTTATTTGGGGAAAATATTTCAAAAAGTTGGAAAAAATGAATTTGAAGCAATGATGAGTAATAGTTCAAATGTTCGTCCAAAAGATGTTCAAAATATGATTAATAGTACATGTGGTTCTTTGAGTGAGTGGCCCCAAATTAATCCAAAATCTGCGGGTATGGGAAGATGTGGAAAGTTGTTCGAACTTTTTAATAGACATTACATGGGATATTCAGGAGGAATATCTGAGCCTGAATTTTATTCGGATTTGATTAGTTCTTTACATACATGCGAAATTTATGCTCTTTCAGGTAAAAAAAAACCAACTGGAATAAATGGGTTTTCTACTAAAATTGATGCGTATAATTTTGATACGAGTTTATGGTTTCCTAATGATGATGAAAAAATAGAAGCAACTTACAATGGATTTGTGAGGGCAGGAAAAGATTCATATGGAGCTTTTTTTGATATTTTGGGATTTCCGGTGGCTTTACAGGATTATGAAGCTACGATACGTAATCTGGCAATTCCAGCAAATGCAGGAAAATTACAATTAATTGTTGCGAATGCATGTAAAGGGCGACTTAATGCTCTTAAACAAGCGAATGGAACATATATGGAAATAAGTGATAATGCTAGTCCAACCCATATTATGAATAACGTAAATATTGTAGTAATGAGGGATATTGTAATTAATGATGGCGTAATAATTCCTACAAATAAAAAATTATCAAAAATATATTGTTCATTATTTTTAAATGAAGGAAATGAAAATGATATAACTAAAATAGAAGAAATAGAAAAATATATGACTTATTTATTTAATACAAAAAAAAATGGTACTTTTCCTGCAGTTTGTGCGCTTCCAAGTATAAATGCACTAACAATAACAACCTCAGAAAGTCGTAAGAATGATATTCTTCTTACACAACGAGTTCCTGAAATTGGAGTTATGTTATTTTTAAGAAAAATATTCGAAGAAATATATCCGATTGGAACACGGACTGGTGCCGCCCCCGCCCCAAATAATGAAACAGTTAATATATTTGCAGACAATCCGAATATTGTTAGTGGTGGTGAAAATTTAGGTAATTACAAAAATGCGGCGCATGCGGCTCGATATATGATTCACGCAATAGATCCTTTGGATTACGTTAAAACTAAATTAAAAGGAAAAATAAACAATTATACATCAGGATTTAAACTCGAATATAGGACAACTTATATTCAACCCTTACTCGATATGATTGATAATATAACCGCAGCAAATTTAATTAATATTGCAAATCCGGTTGGCGGGGCTCTTGTTAATCCAACTTCTTATCATCCATTACATTTTATTACAACATATGGGATTGCCGCCGGTCAATTAATTAGATTATTTAAAGCTCCGGTTGGTAATTTTAGTTTTTCAGCCGGCAATACAAATCTTTTTTTTACGAATGCTGCTGGTGGTTTTGATGCTCTCCATGCTAATAATGCACAACCATCAGTTCAAGTTTATCGTCATTTAATGTTTTTATTAATTCAGACATGTTGGAATACCCATCATCCGACAGGTGCAACAGCAAACAAATATAACTTATATAACGATGACGCATCAGTTGCGAATATAATATCTTTAACAAAAGCACGTGAACAAGGTGGAGGATGGAATGATTTAACCGTATACAAACAAGCAATTCCAAATATTAATCCAATTATGACAGGAGGTAGTAGTAAACCTAGTAGTCGTCATAAAATAAAAACTGGTGGAAGCAAACGTAAAAAAATACAGAAAGGTGGTGCAAGTGATACACTATTTACAGGAGCAGGAGCCCCCAAATTATACGCAAACCGTAAATTAAATAATTTTAATCCAGACCAATTCAAAAAAGCAGTAATTGAATATAATAATCTTGGTTTTAATAATAATTATGATAAAGTTAAACTACTATTTAATAAAATATCGCAGATTCAATATTTACCGTTATTTTTTGATAGTTATGAGGATAGTTTAACGATTCCCGCAGTAGAAAGTGGTGGTTGTGGTATGGTTCCTCCTCCTCCGGCAACCGTTTCCCTCTCATTCTCTGATGTCGCCCAATTATTTTTATTCAATTCCGTAAATACAAATACGACAACATTATTAATTCATTTTTTCAAAAATATAAAAGTGTGTTTACAATATTTTATTGCGAATGATTTAAAAAATGTAGCAGATGTACAAGGAAAACAAATAGTTGATTCACAAGCGGATAAAATCGAAGTTAGTTTGCGTGAATTAATAAAAGAACTTGAAAAAGTGATAAACTTTTTAAAATACAACACATTAAATTTACAAGAACAAACTATTAATTTAAATACGAATGGTATAGGAGCTACTCCTAATTTTGCGTTTACCAATAATGAACATTACGTAAAAAATTTATTCCTTGGCGCAAATGTATTTTTTAGTTATGCAGCTACTGCGGAGCAATCAGTTGTTATGCGTTTAACAGAAAATGATGGCGCCGCCGGCGCCGCAGTAGAGTGGAAAGGTAAGGAATTCTTCCACTTTTTAAATAAAATAGTTGGCTGTACACAAAATACAGATACATTCAGTAAAACACTCAAATTTTTAACTGATAGTAATAATCAAGGGGGCGATACATTCGGATTGAGTTATTATTTTAAAGGTGTAGGAATCGGTGATTTAGCTGCACTTCAAGCCCTTGTTAATAACGTCTATCTTAAAAAAATATCTGGTTTTCTAAAAGATAAGCCGACTGGATGTTTTGGAGGAATTCCATTTGTATCGATAGATAAGAAGGTATTTTCATCATTAATGCGCTCATATTATCTTTTACTTGGACTCCGTTTTCTTGTCGGCGAAGAATTAAAGAAGGATAATGAAGTCGCAGAAGAACAAGCTTTTTCAGAATTATCGCTTGATAAACAAAAACTTATAAAAGATAGAATTACAAATACATTAACGACTGCTTCTTTTAAGACACTCGCCGAAAGTTTAAAAAAACCAGAAACATTACCACAAGCAACAAGAATGTTTAATGTAATATTTGGATTTTTATTTAATCAATCACAGCGTCTAATAGCAGAAGTAAAAAAAGCAGAAGAAGAAACAAAAAAAGTATCTAAAAAAGAAAATAAGAAGAAAAACTTATTTAGTATTACGGGTGGAGGTCCAACAAGTATTTATACATTTCGACAGATAACAAATGCGAATAGTAAAAATAATATAGCAAAGAAGGAAGTTAATTTTATTAAAACAATGTATCAAGCTATTGCTGAATTTAAATACATGATGAAAACAATAAAAAAAGAACTTAAAACCGAGATTAATCGAAATCAAGTTAGAAATCAATTACATTTTTATTATTATATAAGCACCCATTTTCGTAATTTCGAGATTTATATGGAAACATATTTATTAACAATTGGAGAGAATAATATACCACCTGAAATGGCACAAAAATTACAAACATATATTGGATATACCCCAGATAAAGACAAAATGAAAGATTCATATTTAAGATTAACGACGGTTCCATTAGTAGACCCACAATATTCGGACCCACTTTGGTGGGCTAAAATTGAAAGAAAATTTATGGACATTGAAGAAATCGGGGGTGTAAATCGTGATGTAGTATATCGTCTTTTTATTATTACAACAACTCCGGCAACAGCGAAGACAAAACTTACACTTCGTGATTTATATATAGTTGATGCGTTTTCTCTTGCTACATTAAATGATGAAAGAAGTGAAACTGTTAAATGGTTTTCAACTGGATATCGAACACATGCCGGTATAAAAAAGACAATAAATTCATCAGATCAAAAAATTTATTTGGATTCTAATACAGTAATTAAATTAACTGGTATAGATACAAGTCCAAAGAACACACTAAGACTAATTAAATTAAATAGTGTGGAATCACAAATTATAACAGGGGCTAGCATAAATACAGCAGTTAAAAAAGTAATTGATGAAGATATTCGAGATTTGATTGATGGAAAATATTTATATTATGATAGACAATCAAATAGTTATAAAAAATTAATTCCATTATTTTTACAAGGAGATACTACCAGTTTATTAAATAGCATTGTTAATGTTCAAAAAGATAAAATGTTTATACCATATGATGATAAATTTAAGGTAAGTAGTGGTAAACCATTCAATGTTGATTATAAAATATATCAAATGGAAGATAAGAAAATACAAGACTTACGAGAGTTTCGTCAATGGTTATATAAAATATTTGTTGAACAACAGATGAAATTAACACTCCCCCCAGAAAAAGACAATTTTAATGAGATTGAAACAACAATGACCGCATCATTCAAAACACGATTTTCCACAAATCATACAGGTAAATGTACGCGTGTATATAATATTTATGATTATATTATTTTACATTCTCTCGGCAATCCATTATCTACATATAGAGCACCAAGAGCGGTAGTTCCGATAATACCTCCCAGACCAATTAAGCAATCATCAAATACAGTTGATATGGAAGCAAAAATGATATCCGGATTCATTTCAAGAGAGTCTCTTATTAAGTTAATGTTAATATATTAAACCATATTTTATTTTTTAGTAAAAATAAAATATTAATTAATTTATGAATAGTAGATTACAAGATTTTGAAAATTTAATAACTCGTCCAGATGGTTCAATCGACGATATATTTAGTGAAAGACAACGGGAAACGAATGACCTTGAACAAATAATGTCAATGAATCCACAACAGGCCTATCAATTATCTACTTCAATACAGGGCCAATTTGATTCATTGAAAGCAGAAATTGAACCAATGAGAGAAGACTTTGTTAAAGCATGTTCGGAAGCTCTTAAAGAAAAACCAGACACAACTAAACAGAATCCGTATAAAAATGTTTTACCATATGGAACACAAGAAGGAGACGTTAATCCAAATCGAGCAGCAGCAGCTAAGCCAATTATTAATGCTGGTTTAGAAAATTTGGACCCATCTTTAACAAATCATTTACACCAAACATATATTCGTATTTTTCGTCGAATGTTTCCGGATACTTATAAGGAATTGAAAGATGAAATCTTCGAAAATTACGGAAATAAATCAGTACGTGCGAATGATATTGATGAGGTTTGTCTTAATCAAATATTAAGTAGCGCAGTTGGGTCAATGTTTGATTGGCCATCAATAGACCCGAAGTCAGTCGGTTTAGGAAGCATTGAACACATTGCGGACCTTTTTCAAAAATACTATTTTGGAGAAGTCGATGATAAAAATCCACATCAGGAAAAAACGACAAGTGGTCGTAAATATACGGGCGGGGCAAATATTTTGGAAATTCAAGGAGATAAATTTTATGATGATTTCATAAACGGATCCTTTTTTCGGCATTGTGTAGAGGGAATTGTTTCTAAAACGAAAACGGCACCAGCGAACTTTGAGAAAGAAATCGATAATTTTTATAATTTCAATCCAGAATTATGGTTTGGTAATGATGCTGCTGGAAATTTTAAACATTGCGATCCAACTAGCCGAAAAGATTGTGATTCATATGGAAATTTCTTCAAAGTTAAGCAACCAATTAAAATTGCGAATGCTATCACGGTTGGTCTTAATGATCCGAGAGACAAAGCAAGTTATGATGCGCTAGGAGCAAATACTTGGACTGCAGCAGTAACAGCTGCTGAACAAAAAATAAATGTATATACGGGAATGTATGACACTTATTCTGTTCCTGGTACGGCTGACCAAACATTTATTGTATCTAATGTAGATAAACCAATCTGCTGTTTATTTCATAAAGCGACAATCCCAGATAGAGAATTTGTTGATGCGATAGCAATTGCTAACCGTGCATCTTCCGTAGCTACATTAACTCAGTTTGATTTTACAACAGCAAATCCAGCAAATGGATTCTATGGGAATGGAACAGACCGCGGTGATGGTGCTGGTGGTACTGCAGCTTTACAAGGTGCTAATGCTTCAATAAATCAAGTCGCGCAACTTTTATACAATTCTAAGAGTATTGGATTTCATTTAACACACGATGCTCCTGCATCAACATTACTTGTGGCAGGTGGAACACGGGGTGTCCAAATGATTACTGGAATTAGTTGCGGTAAAGCAACTCTTGATAATAATTATGTTAATACTGCTGCTGGGGCAACTTTGGCAGCTGGTGCGTTGGCTGCGTTTAATGCGGAAGTCGCGTTATTAATGGCAAACCCTACGATTGCTGCTGCTAATGGTGATGGTGCTGTTGGTGCAGCAATCGCTGCTGCTGGTGCTGCTGCTGCTGTTGGTGCTGTTGCTGCTATTGCTGCTACTTGTGCACGAGCAACAGCACCAGCAGCAGGAAGAGCTGCAATGATTGCGGCTTCTGGTGCTGCTGGTGGTCCAATAACACCCGCAGCAATCGCAGTAATGGATGCTATATTAGCAAGAGTCGCAAATACAGCAGCTACTGCTATTGCTGCATTGGACGGAAATAGTTTTCGGATAAGTAATGGAGCTTCTCCCATAGCAGCAGTAGCCGCAGTTTCTGAAACAAACTTAATCGGAGTAGCAGGAACCGCTCCAACCATAGCAGCTATAACCGCATCATTAAGCAAACAATCATATCAAGCAATCCCAATCGCCACATTAATGAAAGGAGGAAAGTATATGAAATCGATGTCCGGTAGCGGAAAATCATCAAAAATCAAAGCAACCCCACAACCAATTAAAAAAATATCAAAACAAAAAACTTCATCTTCTTCCAAGAAGGATAAAAAGCGCAATCCAGTTAAGAAAGTTGATAAGCGCTTTAAAAAACAAAGAGGAGGCGCAGCAGATAACTTTTTTGATATTCGTATCCCCGCCAACCCAAATGGAACCCCAACAGCATTGGATGCTTCAAGGCGCCCAGAAACATTAACAAAAAAATTTGTTGAAAATTATAGAAAATCTTTGACAGAATATATTCGTCGATTTGGTTCTGGAAGCGACCCAGATAAGGTTCAAAATGATATTTTTGAGAAATTAAGTAAAATAACACATCTCGGAGTTTTTTATCATGGGCCAGATGACGAACTCGATTTTGGAGGATTAAACCCCAATCAAAATCCAATTAAATTTGAGGAATTAGGAGAAATGTTTTTGTTTTGTTCCGTGATAACAAACACGATTAAATTATTGATTCATTTTTTCAAGAATATCAAAGCGTGTATTTCTCATTTTGTTAAATCTGAGTTAGATGCAATTCTATCAGGAATAGATAACAAATTAAAAGTTGTTAATTCAACAAATATATCATCATACAATGCGACATATTTTTCAAAATATGTAAATGGTTGCGAAGAATTAAACAAACAACTTGATAAACTAATTAACTTTTTAAGAAATAATACGATGTGTCTTGGAGAACCAATAAACTCCGGCGACGTCGCAGCTGGTGCTGGTTTAACAAAAGATGAACAGATTGTTGTCAATTTATTTTTTGGGGCGAATATACATCATCAGAATGGAACGAAAGCTGGAATTGCCGCAAATTTTGCGGAACCTTATCCTCTTCAATTTTATACATTTCACCACGATTTAATTAACTTCTTTTCGAGCAGTGAGCGAACATTTAAGAAAATAAACACAATGAAATTTGAGAGAGCGCTCCGTGTATTATCAAGTGGCGACATTGTATTAAATAATGGGTTTGTAGTTCAATCAACACCAGCTCCACCTGTCTTATATCCCAAAAAAGAATATAGTGTATCGAATGTTTCTCTTGGAGGTATCCCTCTAACATTTATTAAAACTAAGGCGACTCAGTTTTCGTGGATGACATACGGATTATTATTAAAATACAGAGAGAAATCAAATGAACAATTAGAAAAAGACAAACTTTTAGAAATAAATCAGACATTATCACAAATATCAAGCAAAGATAAAGCAGAAATTAAACAGAAGGTTATTGATGCTTATAAGAATACTCGTCCTATACTGGCAGACCCCAAAATTGATTTAGGCTCAAAGAATAAAGTGTTGCGGCAAATATTTATGAGATTTTTTGAAGATTCAAACAATGTTGCTAAAATGATTATACAAGACCATGATGAAATGGAAAAGAAGAGTAAAAGTGTTAATGTTCGTAAAAAGTCATCAATCGTAAATATCGTTAGAAAACGTAGTATAACAGCAGCAGAAGGTAGTCGTGTATTAGAGCCAAAAGAGATTGAGATTCAACAAGAAATGCGCAAATACAGTTATAAAGTAGATTGTTTAATTAATTTGCTTCACACTATATTAATATCAACTCCTCATGGCTCGATGAAAAACTACATTATTTTTATGTATGCGGTTTCGCGTCTTCGTAATTTCGTATATCGTCTTTATTATTTGAACAAATCATTTTACGTTGAGAAGGAAGATATGAAAAGGAAGTTATTAACAGAATCTGGGTTTAGTTTGTCAAGGAACAAGAATAAGGAACAAAATAAGAAAGAAACAGAAGAATTATTTAAAAAAATGATTAATGTTCAGTTAGTTGACCAAAATTCTCATACACAAGAATGGTGGAAGGTTATGCAGACAACATTTAGAAATAGGACTTCTATAATACACGGAAAATATTTTAGATTATTTGCTTTTGTTTTAATGGACAATGAAATATTTTTGGTTGATATTTTTTCAATGGCGACTAGCGAACATTCAATAAAATCATACAGTGAAATATTAAAGAAGGATATTATTACTTATAAGGACCATCATGGTCATGATATTTATCATCCGGACAATATGTTAATTAAACTTCCTGATTTTTCCAAAAATACTTTTTATAAGAAATTATTGAAGGGAGAATTATATTATGAATATTTGAAGGATGGAACTAAAAATAAAAAGAAGTTATTGGAGCCACTATTTATTCAAGGTTCAACAAAGGAACAATTAGACCATATTGTTCATGAGAATCGAACTATTCCAGCAGCTGGTGGAAAACCGACTCGATTCCTTAAATCGACGAAACCGGAAACCTCATTTCAAGTATATCTCATAGAAAAAAATCATGTATTAAACGCGTCTTCTTTCCGCTCTTGGGCCTACAATTTATTATTTTCAATGCCAACACGTATTGATGTCGATGACAGTTATTTCAAATTACACATTCAGAAATCAATAAATAATATTTCCCCATTGGGAACTTCACAATTAATTCCATCATTAGAAGAAATTTCAAAGATTAATGGTAGTACTCCTGTTGTAGAATTTAAGTCGAAAGTTAGAGTAAATAATACTTCTAAGCTTATGTTAAATAATAATATAAATAATAAACGTATTGAATCACAAGCGAAATATATATCCCGTGAACAACTAATTTCACTTGGTTTAGTATTCGGGGATAGTCTTAATTAAATTTATTTTTTGGATTCATTTTCTAAAAAATAATAAATATTATATTATAATAGATGACAAATTATATACCCTTAGAATTATTAAAATCTCCGAATGCGGTTAGTGTATTAAGTATGATAGACGTTGTATCACATATCATTCCACAGGAGGACCCAACCAGTTTTATATCAAATATAAATCGCAAAAGAATGACGCGGTATGATATTGAAATGTTGGAGAGAAATTTAAATACGGTTGATACATTTGATAGTCAGTATAAAAAATTTATCCTTATTAAAAATTACACGAATAATTTAGACAATGCTCGTAAGGAGTATGCGTTGTTTTATAAAAATAGGAATTTTGAATATAGCAGACTCGGAACTTACAAATTTGTTCAAGGCGTTGGCTGTAATGGAGGTGGCTTATTTCCAGATAATTTTTCAAAGGAGACCGAGGCCGTTTCAATTATACACGGGGATGTAGCGCGTCGTGGAAAGTGGCCGATTACTGGTTCAATGGCGAATAATATGGTAGCGCCGGACAAAGAGAACCATATATTATCACAGAGTATTCGTGGAATAATTGGGTGGCCTTCTGCTAATTTCGGGAACTTATCACTGGGAAGCCCGTGTCAGATGATTTCGGCGATAATCGGATTCACGAATAGTCCAGATATGATGCCTATAACGGGCGAAAAATTTATTCAAAAACGGAAAGAGTGTGAGGGATTGCGGTATTTATTGGATGGAAACAAACACGATATGGAATCCCCTTATGACGGCGTTTATAAATTTGATAGGACTTCATTCCGTTATTTTTTCTGTGCGACGGGGATTCCTACGGGAGGAAATAATTTTGTTGTATTAAAATGTGGTCCGGCAAATTCGGAAATTGACACAGCTGGAAATCGGAGAACGGTTGGAAGAACTCCACCAGCAAACGCACCAACAGTTGCTACTGGAAGAACCCCACCCGAATCTACACTTCAATCAACTTTAATTTTATCACATACAGCGCCACAGCCACCACAGCCACCAACTGATAAAAATATTTTTTATTATGGTCAAGCAGCAGCAACTTTTATGATAGCTGATACAGGTATGAAACAAGCATTAATTCATATGTTTATTAATGAACAAGATAGTGCTGTTGTGAGAAAATGTCGGTTTGGTTCAATTATGCTTATTTATTCAATGTTTTATATGTATGGAATGTATATTTACAATTTATATGATAAAATGATTAAAGATTTGAAACTTGATGGAGACTTAAAAGATAAATATACATTAGCAAATGTAAAAATGCGAGATAGTTTGCTTGATTATGTAAATTATATGATTAATAAAAAATTTAGATTAAACTATCAAGATTCAAAAGATTTAATTATTGCTTCAACAGAAGAAAGAATTCTTAAAACAGCTACAGTAGACAGAGAAATATTAGATACAAGAATTATACATGATACAAGTATCCCAGACCATTCAACAACAGGAGTCGTTGGTTCAACTCCTACGGGACCAGCAGCAAATTCGGATCATTATCAAACAGAATTAGATGATACCAAAATACAAAACGCATTTTCTAATGTAAAATTAGAAGGATTAACAGGAACAATATATATTGGATTCAAAAATAGCGGGACTTACCTAAGCCCGAACTTTTCGGATGAAACACCTTATACAAAAGATAATTACCCGATTGTATTTTCAGATTACTCAACTTGCGACGCAATTGATTACGTCCCGACTTTCAAACGTCTATATGAGTTTCTATCAATTGGTGAAGAAGAGGAAGAACCCAAAGTAAAAAACAATATTATATCATTGGGCGCCCCTTTACAAAATGATAAAATGCTTGAAAATCTAACACGGGTATTAGATGCGTATTATAGCACAGTCGCAAATTCAAGGGACACATTTCTGAATTACATGGACTTGAAGCTAAATATTTTCAAATCAAGTGTATCTGCGAAAGCCGTTTCAAAACTCCGCGACGACTTACTAAAAAACTTCGGTCTTATCAATATGATATCCCAGAAAGAGTTGCGCAATATTAAGCTTGTCGAATTAGCAAAAGAAGTTATGGCTAAGTATGAAGGATTCCGCAGGGATGAGCTTAACTTAACGGACGATAAAGCAATATATAAGACGCGCAACACAATTAAAAACTCAGACCTCAACACTTTTATAAAGGAACAGTCCCGCTTTATGAAAAAGTTGAAGCAGGGAACTTACGCAATTATTCAGTTGGAGGTCGCGAAACTTACGCACCAACTTTTTCTTAATAAGAACCCAACTAGCGCCCTTGGGAATGTTTTTATTAACACTGTAAATTCATCAGCAAAAAAAATAGATGATGAAATGGATAAAGAGTTGCGCCAGTTTATTGCGAGAAAGACAAACAACATCGCGCAAAAGTATGGGGCGAACGCATTAAAACACACTGAAAACATTCATTTATTGCGGTTCTCCGATATTCCCAAAACACCCGCAACATATTTATCATCAATCCATTCTCTTTATACATCACTCAGTCGTGGGTCTTCGAGTGTTCCATCGGGTATAATTGGAGGCCCCGCATCCGGAAGTAGTCATCCATTCCAGAAGAGTCTTCTAACATCTGAGCAAAAGATTCGTGTTTCAACGACCCAGTTTTGGAAGGACTTGAAGCTCTCATTTAATGGGAAGACCCTTTATTTACCGGCGATTAAGATTTCCACAAGTAGAGGAGCATCTGTTTTCAATGACAACAACTTTTATATGATTGATGTGCTAAATTCGATGATTCTCTCGCGACTAATCACAGTCAAGTTATATCCTCCTAATCAGAAGACTATTTACGCCAAACTCAATCGAACCGGATATCTTATGTTATCCGCGATTACGGACGATTTATCAAATCCGGACCGTTGGATGGCCGTTGATTTCCGTCATTTCGCGCGAATGTTGAAGACAGATGGAAGTGGAGCATTCCGTCGGGTCGCGCAGGGTCGCAGCGACTTTTTTAATATCATCTCTAACAATGGGTATCTGATTTCGATGATGAACAATTCCATCCCAGCAGTTTCGCAAACATCCCGCATTCTAACCGCATATTGCTCGAAAGTATTAAAGAAGGAATTGGGCAGTTGTTCGCTATTTATTAGTCAGCCCCAATTTGCGCAAAATGTCCAAAATAGAATGGATATGTTCGAATCGACGAAAGGTATTGATTTAAGGAGTGGTTATTCCTTTTATGAATATTCGATCGTTGGAATTCAGAATACAATTCAGAGATAATTTATCCAAACCCCAATATTTTTTATTCATGTATATATTATATATGAGCAACAATAGTAATTTTAATTATTTACAGACAATTCCAACAGAATCAGCGCCATCATATCAACCGGCGCAACAATATCCGCAACAACAATTCCTACCACAACAACCGCTTCAAGTGATGGGCCCAAATGGACAAATGATAAATAGACCTGAATTGGATCAGGCGATTATGAAATTTCTAACAAATCCAAAATACAAATTTGATATAATTAAAGGATATTTACCAATAAAATTAGAGCAGCATTATAAAAAATATTTTGATGTTTTAGAAACAATTAAACAACGTCGAGGACAGGAAGAATATTTATCTGATTTGCGCCGGTTATTAAATAAAATGAACGATTATATTACAAAAACAGAACAAACAATAATAAAATTGAAGAAGACACTTGATTATACGGAGTCGACACTTCCTACTCAATCGCAGTTTCAACCAACAATAAATGGACAGCCTCCTGTTCAAAATACATTTATGATTCACGAATTACAGAATATAATTGAAAAAGATAATCATATTGAATTTGTGGATATATTTGGATTGAAGGGGAAAAACATCGTGCATATACCTCCTGATGATAGAATGACAATACTTATAATAGTTCAATCATTGATGGGATTTGTTCCACCACCAATAATTAATCTAAAAGGAAATGAAAAATTAATGGATTGCTTAAATATATTAAAAGGACAAATAAGTGATTATTCAAGTGATAAAGTTGAGGATACAGATAAATTAAATATAAATATTGATGATGCAAGTTTTAAACCATTGGTTCAAATAGATATTTATTCAAAACTGTTTGATGTATTTGATAAAGGAAGTATAAATATAAAAGATTTAAAGACTGATAAGATTTCAGAAAGAATTAATTCTCCATCTAATAAACCGCCTTCTTCATCTTCACAATCTCCCTTTGGATTTTTACGTGGAGGTGATTTTGAATCATTTGGTAGCCCAAGAAGAAATAATCGGAAGGAAAATAATAAAAGAAAAGGGAACAATAGAGGAAGTAAGCCAGAACATAATATACAAGCAAAAATAAAAAAAATTACAAAATATGAAATTGGTTCAACAACGAATTCAGGAAATATAAATTTTGAATTAGAAAGAACTGTAAGAAAAAAAGGAATAGAATTGACAGAATATTTGTTTTATAATAGTAATATAATCGAAGAATTAAACAATATAACAATCGAGAAAAAAACAAATAATAATCAAATACAATCTGCAGGAGGAAAAGGACAAGGACAAGGACAAGGACAAGGAAAAGGAAAAGGAAAAGGACAAGGACAAGGACAAGGACAAGGACAAGGACAAGGACAAGGACAAGGACAAGGACAAGGACAAAGAGGAGAAGAACCAAAAGAGTTAAATGGAAATACAATAATAAAAATATTAAAAGATTCCGATAATAAATATAATGATGTAAGAACTGAACTTAGAAATAGTAATATAAGTAAGTATTGTGAGAAGTTAAAAGTAGCATATGCATTAAAAAAAACAAAAAAATTATTAGAAACTCAAAGACAGAAATATATAGATGAAAAAAAGCCGTATACAAAAGAACTTGATTTATTGATTGAATCTGAAAAAAAAAATAAATTAAATAGTGTCCAGATACAAAGAAAGAGAGTGTTAGAGAAAAAAATATTAGATATTAACCAAAAAATAAATCCTGGATCAAGATATACAGATGATGAAATAGAAAAAGTTGTTATAGAATTGAATTTATACTTAAAAAATATGATAGAAAAATATAAGACAAGAATATTATTCAGAGCAGAAGAAAATTTTGGTAATTCACAATGTAGTATTATTGATTTTTTTACGGGAACAAAAGATATATCAAAAATATCAAATTCATATACAAAAAATAAAAAAAATGACGAAACGAAAAGTATAACATTCATACAAATGTATATGATGATGTATGAAGCATATAGAGACTATTATACTAAATATTCAATTGAAACAATCATTAAATCATTTTCAAAAGATACTATAAAGAAAGACAATCAAACAAAGTTAAATATATTAAATGGTTTAGGACTTTATTCCGTACTTGTTTATAATAAAATAAAGCAAGTAAGAGATATAATAAAGAGCATTTTACAACAATCAAATCCCGATTTTGAGAAAGCGAAAACAATGTTAATAAAAGTCCAAACACTTATTAATTCAAGTCCAGATGAAGAAAAGAAAGAGAAGCTTTTGAAAATAAAAAAGAATATTGAAGAACAAATTAATAAATTAGCGGAAAACAAGAAGAATAACCGCGGACAAAATCGTAAAAATACATATGGAAATACGAAACCTTGGGAGAAAGATAAAGGCGAAAATAAGAAACCGTGGGAGAAAGATAAAGGCGAAAATAAGAAACCGTGGGAAAAGAATAAGTTTGGGGAGAAGAAACCGTGGGAGAAAGATAAAGATAAATTTGGGGAAAAGAAATATAAGAAATCTTATAATAATAATGTTTCATTGTAAAAATAAAATGTCAATATATTATAAAATGACAACTACAAATAATTGTAATAATTGTGGTTGTAATTATATATCGTGTTGTAGGTCTTGTTCCTATCGTAATCCTCAGAATATGCCTCCATTGGAGTATGAATATTGGAATTCAACAACTTGGTTAGAACAAGCGACAACGAACGGCTGGGGAGCCTTCAATGGAGGAAGTTCGAACAATGGAAATTCGACCGGAGATAATTCAAGTGGCTATGGTATTTCTTCATCAAATACATCTCCAAATTCAAAAAAGTTGAAGCGTTTTTACTCATATGATACTTTCATAACCGATAATCCGAGTAAATTAGTTTTTTACAAAGGTTTTTTTGTTCCAATAAGCGAATTGCCAGATGTAAAAATATTTTATCGGTGGGTTTCCGTTTAATCGCGCGACAACTATCATTGTTTAGTAATAACCGTAATATTTCTTGGAACAAATCTAATTAGTTTTCCTTTTTGATTCGGTAGTTCTAAGCCAACAACGATTGTTTCATCTTTTGTTCTTTCATATTGTCTAAATTTATTTATATTTTTACAACATTCATTAGTAATTTCATAACATTCTGTAATGTTGTTAGAACATTCCGTAATTTGATAATTATTTATTTGTTCTAAATCAGAATGAATTGTTTCATCATTTTTAATATTGTAATTATATAAATAATCAATAATTTTTTTCATATATAATAAATATATTAAAAAGTTAGTAATATATGGTTTAAATAAACCTTAATTTTAATTTTTGTATTTTTTCGACTTTACCTTAATTAAATTTAATTTATAGCTTTAGTTTTCCC